>TARA_R110000751_G_scaffold199470_4_pt1 | contig 79440 bp, 67 predicted proteins | sample TARA_R110000751 | Tara Oceans TARA_R110000751 (sample SAMEA4398001) | marine metagenome | biome: Polar Biome; feature: [MES] marine water layer (ENVO:01000295) within the mesopelagic zone...; material: water (ENVO:00002006), including particulate matter (ENVO:01000060) such... | reverse complement strand
CAGCCACTCATACTCGCGCGCCCGCATCTGGCCGATCATCCAGAAAAACAGCTTGGTCTTCTCCTCGAAGCTTGGCGTTTCGGTCTGCGAGAAGATGCGGCCAAGTTCCGGGAAGTCGACGAATTTGTAGACGCCAGTCTGGTCATAGGTGAGCTGCGCCTGCCGGCCTTCAGAGCGCATCTGCTGTGCGCCCTGATGCACTTGCAGGGCAAGATAGATGAGCGTTGCGGCAACAACGACGACACCGATGATCTGCGCGATGAGCGCGGCTTGTTCGAGGGTCATTCCGGCATCTCCGGGTCTGTGGTCAGTTCCTCGGAGGGGAGCAATTTCAGCTTGTCGAGATGGCTGTCCAGAAAATGTTCATCGAGCGCTTCGACGATGGAGCCGGCGACTTTTTGCATGGCCGTGCCCTCCCAGCCGTTTATCTGCAATGCCCACCAGTGCTTGCCGAAACGGGAGCCGAAATAGAAGGGTGCCGTGTTCTGGATATGCTGCCGGACACGGGTCTCCGAAATCAGCCCGGCATCCTGCATCATGAACATCTGATCCCATTGAAGCATGATGGAGATGAGAAGGCTGTCGATGGTCCGGATCTCGGCGTCACTCAATTTTTCAGGTGCCCGGATCGACTTGACCCAGATATCGGTAATTTCCGGCTTTGCGATGTTGAATTCGATTTCGGCCAGCAAATCATTCTTCTGCTGGTCCATTGCCGTGCGCGTCAGGGACGCATTCTGACGAACTTCCACGATCAGGACGGCAAGGCCCAGCAGGACGCCGACATTCGCGACGGGGGTCAGCCAGTGGTTCAGGCGTTCCATCCGGCTGCGGGCAGGGGCCGCCTCAACCGGCGTGGCCACCACCTCCGGTTCAGGCAAGGGCTCTTTGGCGGTACCGGACGACCGGAATCGCGACAGGAATCTTGGCAGTTTCATGCGGCCATCGCCTCACACGCAGAGACGCTACGCACGATGAATTGAAATTGTTCCACGCTTGTCCCCCCATGCAACATGTAGTGAGCCAACTATGGAATGAATTTTTCCAATTGTCTCGCGTCTTGTCCCGGATCGACCGAACGCGTGCCGAAACCGCAATGGCATCAGCGCATCGCAACATGTCTGCAATGAAAAACGGCCCTCCGTTTCCGGAGGGCCGTCTGTTCGTATTGGTTGGCTTGGGGCCTGGACTAGAAGCCCATGCCGCCCATACCGCCCATGTCAGGCATGCCGCCACCGCCGCCAGCTGATTCTTTCTTCGGTGCTTCAACAATCGAAGCTTCCGTCGTGATCAGCAGGGCTGCAACAGATGCCGCGTTCTGCAGGGCAGAGCGGACAACTTTCACAGGGTCGATGACGCCCATGGCAACAAGGTCGCCATATTCTTCGGTCTGGGCGTTGAAGCCGTAAGAGCGCATCTTGTTGGCCAGGATGTTGTTGACAACAACCGAACCTTCGACGCCAGCGTTCTCGACGATCTGGCGGATCGGTGCTTCCAGCGCCTTGCGGACGATGTCGATACCGGCTTTTTCGTCGTCATTGACGCCAACAACGTCTATGTTCTTCGAGGCGCGCAGCAGAGCCACACCACCACCAGGAACAATGCCTTCTTCAACGGCTGCGCGCGTAGCGTTCAGCGCGTCGTCGACACGGTCTTTCTTCTCTTTCACTTCGACTTCGGTCGCACCACCAACCTTGATCACGGCGACACCGCCAGCGAGTTTCGCCAGGCGTTCCTGCAGTTTCTCACGGTCATAGTCCGACGAGGTGTCTTCGATCTGGGCACGGATCTGCGAGACGCGTGCTTCGATGTCTTTCTTCTTGCCACCACCATCAACGATGGTCGTGTCGTCTTTCGTGATCGATACGCGCTTGGCTTTGCCCAGCATGTCCATCGTGACGTTTTCCAGCTTGATGCCGAGGTCTTCGGAGATGACCTGGCCGCCTGTCAGGACAGCGATGTCCTGCAGCATGGCCTTGCGGCGGTCACCGAAGCCCGGTGCCTTCACAGCAGCAATCTTCAGGCCACCGCGCAGCTTGTTCACGACCAGCGTGGCAAGGGCTTCACCGTCAACATCTTCGGCGATGATCAGGAGAGGCTTCTGCGATTGGACAACCGACTCGAGGATCGGCAGCATTGGCTGCAGGCTCGACAGTTTCGATTCGTGAAGCAGGATTAGAACGTCTTCCTGCTCGGCGATCATCTTGTCAGCGTTGGTGATGAAGTAAGGCGACAGGTAGCCGCGGTCGAACTGCATGCCTTCGACGACTTCCAGTTCGGTTTCCAGCGACTTGGCTTCTTCAACCGTGATGACGCCTTCATTGCCGACTTTCGCCATGGCTTCAGCGATCATCGCGCCGACTTCAGTGTCACCATTTGCCGAGATCGTGCCGACCTGGGCGATCTCTTCGTTGGTTTTCACTTTCTTCGAGCTGTGGGCCAGATCGCGAACGACTTCGGCAGCGGCTTTCTCGATACCGCGCTTCAGGTCCATAGGGTTCATGCCTGCGGCAACGCGCTTCATGCCTTCGCGAACGATGGCCTGGGCCAGAACCGTGGCGGTCGTCGTGCCGTCGCCGGCAACGTCATTGGCCTTGGAAGCGACTTCGCGCAGCATTTGTGCGCCCATGTTTTCCAGGCGATCTTCAAGCTCGATTTCTTTTGCGACGGTGACGCCGTCCTTCGTGGTGCGCGGTGCGCCGAAGGATTTTTCGATCACCACGTTACGGCCTTTAGGGCCGAGCGTGACTTTCACTGCATTTGCGAGAACGTCGACGCCCTTGAGCATCTTCTCGCGGGCTTCGGAGCCGAAAACAACGTGTTTGGCAGCCATAGTGAGTTACCTCTTTGAATAGTTTGGGAATTCAGGAAATTACGACGGGGTGGGAGACTATTTGGTCTCCAGAACGCCCATGATGTCGCTCTCTTTCATGATCAGCAGCTCTTCGCCGTCGACAGTGACTTCCGTGCCGGACCATTTGCCGAATAGGACGCGGTCTTTCGCTTTCACGTCGAGCGGGATGCGCTTGCCGTCTTCACCAAGGGCGCCAGCGCCCACAGCGACGATCACGCCTTCCTGCGGTTTTTCCTTGGCGGTATCGGGAATGATGATCCCGCCCTTGGACTTTTCTTCTTCCTTGACGCGGCGCACGACAACGCGGTCGTGGAGGGGACGAAGTTTCATATTGAGCCTCTCGCTTTTCTACGTAGGTTCTAGGGTTGAATCTGACGCGCCAGCTTCTGCGGGGGCTAAGGGCCTTTGGCACTCACCACCTCAGACTGCTAACGCTGCACGGCAGATAGGAGGGGCAGGGGGCAGCGTCAACTGGCGGAGCGTGAATTTTTTGTTCACCAAATGCCTGTGAATGCTATGATTTCAGGCAAACAGGGGGCGCGCCATGGCTCGCATTGAATACGACGCGACTGGAAAGCCTGTTAAGGTCCCAAGTCTCGAAGCGATCGCCCTCAAGCGCCCGGAATTCTTCAGCGGCCCGCGCATCTGGGCTGAATCACTGGCCCCGGCACTACAGGCACGCGAGGCCGAGCGCCGTGAAACGATCCGCAAGGTTTGGCGCAAAACCCTCGTCGCCGTGATGATCCCGCCCATCCTGCTGGTCATTCTCGGCCTGATGAACCGCTTCATCTTTGGTGGCTGGATGCTGATCCTGTTCTTCGGCATCCCGCTCTCTGTCCTCCTGATTGCCGGCATGGACTGGCTCCGCGTCTACGCCATGAAGGCCGCGACCAAGGAACTTGTCCTCGGCGCGGCCTGCCAGTGCTTCGGCTTCACCTACGAAACCCTGGCTGCCGACGTGTCGAAGGTCACTGACTATAAAAGCCTCATCGCGGCGGGCCGCGCCTACCAGAAGCGCTACGGCACGCCCGGTGCCAAGACCGGCAAGGGCAAGCGTCGCGGCGGGCAGACTCGCATCACCACCCCTTTCGGCAGCGCCAGCTTCGGATCATCCAACGCGACCGGCCCTGAATGCCCCACGCCAGCCTATGACGTACTTGAGGATGCCAGCCTCTTGCCCGGCCATGACAGCCGCCATTTCGAAGACCTGATAAAGGGGGAACGCGCCGGGGCGGCCTTTTCCCTCGTCGAGGCCAAGCTCGAAACCAGCGGCGACAATGGCGGCACCGTGTTCCAGGGCATGCTGTTCCATGTCCAGTATCCCGAACGCTTCCTCGGCCGCACCCTAATGGCCCGGTCACGCTGGTGGAAACGCGGCAAGGCAGCGAAAGACCTACAGAAAGTCAGCCTCGTCTCCTCCGAACTCGACAAAGCCTTCACCGTCTACTCGACCGACCAGGTCGAGGCCCGCGCCCTGCTGACGCCCGACCGGATGGAGCGCCTCATCGCGCTGGAGCGCCACTTCTCCGGCGGAAAGATGCGCGGCGTGTTTGAAGATGGCCACATGACCCTCGCTCTCGAAGCGCCCGACCAGTTCGAAGCCGGCTCCATCTTCAAACCGCTTGTCGACCCGGAACGCTTCTCGTCCGCCCTCGTCGAGCTTGGCCTCGTCTGCGACATGATCGATGGCTTCCTCACCCGCGATTGGGTGCAGGACAAACTGTAGGATAAGCGCGCGCTTCTCCTACCCCAGCAAACCTGTGCCATGCTTGGCCCATGTTTCCGCTCGACCAACAGGATATTGACCATATCGCGCCCGACTGCTGGCAGCGCATCACGAGCCTTGTCGGTATCGCGCTCCACATCCTCGGCCTCGAAGACACTCCGCTTCCGCGCGGACTGGTGGCAAAAGCGCTGCTCGTGCTGAAGCCCGCCGAAGCCATGGCGCGGCGGCTGCTCTACCTGATGGCACCAGACCTCACTGTGTCCTCGGTGAAAGCCCGGGCCTCAGGCCGCCCGGTCCCGGTTGCCCTGGACCCCGGCGCGCGACAGTATGGTCAGGCCACCCGCTTCCGCTTCTCGGAACCACTCGGCCATGCCCCCAAAAACAATGGTCCGCGCATCAGGTTTTTCAACGAGCCTCTGCGCCCGCCCAAACCGGCACCACAGCTCCCCACCAGCGCCCCGCTGCTCGCCCGCATCCGCGCCCTTCAGGCGGTGATCGATAATCCGGAGGCCCACGCAACGCGTCGCCCGCTGGCTTGCCCGTCGCCGCGCCAAGGGCCATCCGCGGCCCGTCTCGCTCGCATTCCTAAAAGTGCCGGGCCTTGCCCGCAAATGTCTGCTGCCGGAAGTGAAGGAAGATCTCGCCTTCCTCAACGAGGCAGCGTTCTACAAGGCCAACGCCCCGCCGGACTAGGCGTCAGCGTGCCACATCATATTTGTCGCTCTTGCGCTCGCCCAGCAACATGCGCTGTTCGAGCCGCTTGCGCAGGGTCGCGTAATACGCCTCCAGAAAGGCAAGGTCCGTCTCGCCGGGGGCAGGTGCCCAACTGATTTTCGCGCGTATCCGCTCGGCCACCTGCTGCTTGATCTCAGGCGTAGACTGGCGCAGCACATCTTCCAGAACATGCAGCTCGTGAATGCCATACGCATCGGCCTGTTGCGGCGTGAAAGCAAAGCGGCCGTTCTGCTCGGTAGCTTTCACTGCCGACACGATATCAGTCATCAGCTGCGCCTTGGGGGCCTTGATCACCCACGTGCCGGCCAACAGGTCGCCCACCCGCATCTTGTCCTTGTTGAACACCGGGAAGAACAGGAAGACGCCGGACCATGCCAGCCCCAACAGCGCAATCCATCCACCCACCTGGTCACCGCCCATGAACAGGAATTGCAGCGGCAGGCCGATCTCGATTTCGCGTGTGAAATTGCGCGCCAGCACGGAATCCGCCGTCAGCCTCCCGCCATCGCGTGATGCTACCCTCAGGCCCAGCGCCCGTTTGCCGGGGGTCGCCGCCTTCCGGCCAATCTCGAAGAAGATGTAATAGAAATTCCGGACGAAGAAATAGAACACCATCCAGAAGGCCATGGCGAAGTTTGCACGCTCCATGCCCATTGCGCCCAACATGAAGCCCAGGCCCAGAAGCGTGCCAATCACGATGGCCCACTGGATCGCGACATCAATGGCGAATGCGCCGGCACGCTCCGCAATCGTGGCCAGCCTCAACCGGATCGCAGCGCCTTCCGGCGTCACCAGCGTACGCGTCATCTTGCTGACACGCATCTGTTCCGCCAGCCGCGCGCGGCGGCGTTCAGCCGCTTCCATGCTGATGCCCGGACGGGCAGGGGCCGACGTGTTGGTCATAGCTTCCGCTCCGCGCGCGGGAGGTAGAAATACCCGCACCACAGCACCAGGCTGGACACCGCGATCGCATAGCGCGCCGTATCGGAATTGATCATCTGTCGCCCAAAGCCTTCCAGCAGCGCGGCAATGATCAGCATCACCACACACCCCATCGCGATCGTCGCGGCCCGCATGCCGGAGGCCCGCGCTGAAGCAAGCCGTGTCTTGTCACCGGGAAATGCCACCGCCCCACCAATCACGAAGCCCGCCGCCCCCGCCAGCACGATGGCGAACAGTTCGGTCACGCCGTGGATCATCAACCAGCCGGTAAACTCGTACCCAAGGCCCTTCTGCCAGAACACCGCATATAGCGACCCAATGGTCACGCCATTATACAGCAACAGCCACGCCGTCGGCACACCGAACGCAAAACCCAGCGCAAAGGCAAACAGCGAAATCCGCGCATTGTTATTGAACAGGAAACTGGAAAACGCGGCCAGCTCACTCTGCCCGTTTTCGCCGGGCGTCGTATAGATTGTCGAGCGCAGGTATTCCACCGTCGCATCCGGGTTGCGCCCGTCGAACAGGCTTTCATTATGGAAGGTCCAGAACCAGTCCATGTCCTGCAGACACAGGAAAAAGGCCAGGCCGATGCCGCCAAAGAAGAACAGGAAAGACAACAGCGTCGGCCACACGGCGCTGCGCACGGCCTGCGGCCAGCCCCGGCGCAGGAAGTCCATCATCCGCTCACCCAGAGAGGTCCGCGCTCCGTACACGAAGAAATAGGCTCGCGTGCACAGGCTCTCCAGATAGATGATCACATTCTGGTCCAGCGAGATGGATTTTGCGACCGACAGCGAACTCACGGCCTGCCGGTACAGCCGGGGCAGGGCCGTCATCTCCGCGTCGCTCAGGTTCTTCACGCCACTATTCTCGGCCCGCGTCAGGATCAGGTCCAGCTTGCGCCAATCCGCCTCGCGCTCCTCGCGAAAGCGATACGATTTGAGCATGTCGCTCATAGCATGTCCCTCTGCTTGATCTGCAGGTAGCGCGAGATCAGCGCCCCGCCAAAGGCCTCGGGTTTGGTTTCGATCACCTGCACACCCATGCGCTGCAACCGGCGCAGCACGACATCGCGCTCGGCCAGCATCCCGTCGGCAATCACCGCGCGGGTCACATCCTCGGTCGTCTCCGGCGGCGCGTCGACTAGGTGTGACATGGCCTCATCCTCGAAGGTCGCAAACAACACCAGGTGTTTGTCCGTCAGGCGCTTCACATTCTCCAGCATCAGTTCGGCGGAAATCGTGTCCACGAAATCGGAAAAGATGATGATCAGGCTGCGCCGCTCCAGCCGGCTGGCCAACGTCGAAAGCGCCAGCGTGTAATTGGTTTCTTCGCTCGAATAGTCGAGGTTCGCTGCCATGCCCTGCGCCTTGGGAAAGCCGCGCGGCCCGCTCAGGAATCCGGTCGTCAGGCCGGGCCGCGAGTCAAAGCCATAGAACATGGTCCGGTCGCCATGGCGCAGCGAGACATAGGACAGCAGCAGTCCGGCATTGATCGCTCGGTCGATCTTCGGCACGCCGCCCAGCGGCTCGCTCATCAGGCGCCCTGTATCGAAGGCGAACACGATATTGTGGTTGCGCTCGGTGCGGAATTCCTTGGCCAGCAAGATCCGGTGACGCGCCGAATGTTTCCAGTCGATGGCCCGCCGGTCCATGCCGCTTGAAAACTCGCGCAACGCGTCAAACTCGCTGCCATCGCCGCGCTCGATCTGGGTCTTGATGCCAAAGGCCGCATCGCGAGAGAACAGGCGGATCGCCTCGTCCTTCACCCAGCGAATATTCGGCGTCACGGTAATCGCATGGTCCAGTTCCAGCACATGCCGCTTTTGCACTAGTCCCAGCGGCCCGTTCCAGCGGCTCCACATGCGTACCAGTTTCGCCATGCCGCGCCGCTTTGGCGTCAGCGCGAACTCATGCGGACGCTCACGCCCGTCCCAGCCGCGCAGGCCCTTGGCGGGAATGTCTTCCAGTATCTCGTTCGTTTCCAGCTGCACCTGAATCCGCCGTGGCAACGGGCCATCCGCAAAGCTCAGCACAATCGGCAAGGGGTCGCTTCCGCCAACATACAGCAGCGCAGGCGGCGCAAGATCCAGTTTGTAGGCACGCAGCGAAGCCCCAAGCATCGCGTCCATCAGGATCAGCGCGCCAACGCCGACAATCCAGCCAGCCGACACGGTCCACAGCGCCGGTGCCATCAGGGCGATGGCCAGCATCAGCGGTACGCCGAGCAGCATCAGGAAGATCGCGCGGGGCGTTGGCGAAATCACCGGGGCGCTGCCGTCTGCTCGATGATCCCGGCCAGCGTCTCATCCGTGGTCTTGCCCTCGATCTCCGCTGCAGGTGACAGCAGGATGCGGTGCCGCAGTGCAGGCAAGGCCAGCAGTTTCACATCGTCAGGAATGACAAAGTCGCGCCCCTCAATCGCCGCTCTTGCCCGTGCCGCCGTGGCCAGCGCGGCTGCGGCACGCGGACTGGCACCGGTTTCCAGCGCCGGGGTTTCCCGCGTCGCCCGGATCAGGTCCACGATGTAGGAAATGATCTCATCCTTCAGCTTGGTCTGGGCCACAGCCTCGACCGCCGCATCCAGTTCAGATGCGCTGATTGCCGACACGATCCCAAAGGATTCCGGTGTGTTCATGCCCGTGCGCGTGCCGTGCTGGGCGACGATGGCAAACTCTTCCTCGCGGCTCGGATAATCCAGCGTGTGCTTGAACAGGAACCGGTCCAGCTGCGCTTCGGGCAGGGGATAGGTGCCCTGTTGTTCAATCGGGTTCTGCGTTGCGATCACGGTGAAGCGCGGGTTCAGGCGGTAGGCTTCGCCATCGATCGTCACCTTGCGCTCCTGCATCGCTTCCAGCAGTGCGGCCTGTGTCTTCGGCGGCGTCCGGTTGATCTCGTCGGCCAGCAGCAGGTCGGTAAAGATCGGCCCCTTGGTCAGGCTGAATTCATTGGTCTGGAAGTTGAACAGGTTGGTGCCCAGCACGTCACCCGGCATCAGGTCGGGCGTGAACTGGATGCGACCGAAATCCAGTGAGATGGATTTGGCAAAGCATTGCGCCAGCAGGGTCTTCGCCGTTCCGGGTGGCCCTTCCAGAAGCACGTGTCCGGATGAAAACAGCGCCGTCAGCAGAATGTCCACTGTTGCGTCCTGCCCAATCACGGCCTTGCGCACTTCGCCCCGGATCCTGTTGGCCAGGTCCTTGATGTCATTTACGTTCATGCGTGCTTCTCCTGAGAATGTCGCGTCGCCAGCGATACAGATCGCGGGCCCTGGTCATCAGCTCTTCGCGGGACGCAGAAGGTGCGCGAAGGCCGCTTTCGATTTGTGAGAATATTTTGCCCGATTGCTCTTCCGGCCCCAACCGGTCGAACAGGGCAGACAATTGCGCTTCGGTCATTGTCTTGGGCGCCGCGATATCGCGCGCAACCCGTCGCCTCACCATGGCGAGATAGCCGGGCGCCAGACGGGTCTCGCGCCGTGCCATCGTGAACAGTCCCGCCGAGTTGTCCACAAGCGCCTGTTTGCCCAGCGCGATCGCGCGGCCCTCGCGTTCGGTTGGCCCGAACCGCACGAGCGCCGCCCAGCCGAGCAGGAAGGCAGACCCCAGCGCCGCCAGCGTCGCCCCGATAAAGGGAATGTCGAACACCATCTGCAGCAGGTTTTCCGAGCGGACAAAGCCGTGCAGCGTCGCATCGAAAATGATCGGGTCGTATTCATCATAGCGCAGCCAGTTGATCAGCTGCACGGCGAACCGGGCATTCTCACGTTCCGCCAGTCCGAACGTGTTCAACAGGTCAGGGTCGGTCAACACATAAATGTCGCGGTCGGTGAACTTGCCCAGCAGAATCCCGTCGCCGGCCTCGATAATCGGCACCAGCGTATCCGAGCGGACGACCTGCATCTTCAGGTCCGGCCTCAGCGCGAGGTTGCCAAAAGGCGTGTCTGTGCGTGACGGCACGTTGATCCGGCCAATCTCGCCCTCGATGTCCAATCGCTCCAGCAGGTCGTTCAGGTTGCGCGCTCCAGCGAAGCGTGTGTCGCGCTGGCGCTTGTTGTTGAACGGGTCGGTTTGCCCCGTCCATTTCGGCAGCACGATCAGCGTGGTCGGCTGCAGATTCATCTCTTCCAGTTTCTTGCCCATACCCCAGGGCGAAACCGTCACGATCATCACGCCAAAGTCACGATTGTTCAGCTTCTGCTCCAGCCGCGATATCTCGACCGGATATCCCTGATCCTCGAGCAATTGCACGATGCCATTGTAACCGATTGCCGATGTCGAGAACGGATGGTCGCCGGCATGGTCGCGGTCACGCAATTCGGGTGCCCAGCCTGCCAGCACCATCACCGCCCCGAAAGAAACGATGGCAATCGTCAGCAGTATGGCGACGGTCCGTGTTGCGAACGGGGAGGTGTTCGGCGCATCGCTCATGCCCAGGCCTCCCCGAACGCGAACTGCTCATAGGAGTTGCGCGCGGTTTTCCATCCGCTCTCATCAACGTCCCGCCCGCCAAAGAAGCTGTGCTCCACAATCGCAATGATTGGCCCCAGTGCCCGCTTGGCTCGTTCTGGCAGGTTGCGAAGCCCGCCAATCTCCCGCGCGGTCAGGGATCGCGGTACGCCGCCTTCCAGCCGTTGCTGGATATCGTCGATCGAACGGAACAGCAGCAGGTGAACCGCCTCGGCAAACTTGCCCTGCTTTGCCAGACCATCTGCTTCTTCCAGCAGGGACTGCGCCACATGCGCATCGGGCCGCAGGTCGACCAGCACATCATCGGGATTGTCCACCTTGCCCTTGCCGGATTTGCCAAAGCGCACGCGGATCGCCTCGCCGAACAGGAAATAGAGCACACCCAGTGCGACCACGAAGAGGGCCGCATAGAAGATGAACTGGAACAGGGGGCCAAGATTGCCAAGGAAGTCGAAGATCGCCTTCAACCAGCGTGGCGGCGGCTTCGGTGGTTCGAAGTCGACCTCTGGCGCGTCGAATTCCGGTCGTTTCAGTTGCAGATCGGCTTTTTTCAGATACGCGGCATGCGCCGCGTCCAACGCCTCAAGATCGGTCTGCGGGCCGTAAGCCTCATCCTCGTCTAAAGCCTCATCAAATCCGGCGTCATAGTCATCTGCCACTGTGGCGGGTATGTTTTCTTCAGAATGGACCTGCCCAAGGCCCGGCTGCGCGAGCGACGCGCAAGCAAGCGCGAGCAGAGCTCCCATCCGGACCGGCAAGCGCAAAACGTATCCCTCCTGCCGCAGGCGCCCCATAGCTCGCGGAATCACGAGACTATTCCAGAGGTTGCGCGCCGCTTCAACGGCCTATTGTCCTTCGGCCCGGTCCATCCGATATAGCCGCTCCAAGGCAGAGATGAGGCGTGAAATGGACAAGGCAGAACACTATCGGGAATTGAAGGCCGAAATCGACAGCGTTGTGGCGGGAGAAACCTCTGTCACGGCGCGCTATGCAACAGCGGCCTGTATTCTTGCCCAGGCCATGGCACCGCGCTTCTTCTGGACGGGATTCTACATTGTCGACCCGCTCAAAGCGCGCGAACTCGTCGTCGGCCCCTATCAAGGCACGCTCGGCTGCCTGCGTATTCCGTTCGAAAAGGGTGTTTGCGGCCATGTCGCTGCCTCGGGCGAACCGATCCTCGTGCCTGACGTGCACGCATTCCCCGGTCACATCGCCTGTGACTCGGCCTCAAATTCGGAAGTGGTCGTGCCGGTTTTCGACGCAGATGGCCAATTGGCAGCGGTGCTGGATGTCGATTCAACCGCGTTTGATGCCTTCGACGAAACCGATCTTGAAGGCCTAGTTGCTATCTGCAACAGCCTCCTCGTCGCCTAGGGCGGGTGCTGGTTCGGCGTTCAGGGCCATGTCACGCGGTGCGATAATCTCAGTCACTGCGTCAATACGGTTGTTGAGGCTCTCTTCCAGGATATCCAGCTTGCGGGCTCGCATCTCGCGGCGCACTTCCAGCGGATAATGCAACTCCATCCACTTGTCCGTCTCGGACGTGTAACGCGGCCATTCAGGAACGCCCTCGCCATTCGGGTTTCCGGTGCGGGCAAAATTTGTCCAATAGCTTGTCATCGCCTCGGTCAGCATTTCATCGGCATGTGAAATTGGCAGCAATGGGGAATGGCTGTCGAACACGAACGGAATCTCCGCCGAATGATAGGCGCCGATGGTCTGGTGTTTCGATGGCCAAGTCCGCGAGAACATGTACAACCATGTCGGCTGGCTGGCATCGGCATTGTGCTTGCCGATGAAGCGCATGTGTACGCCGAACATGTCATCGCCCAACATGTCAGTCGCGCCAGCATCCCACGTTTCAAGACTTTCCATGCCATACAGAGATTGCAGTGCCTTGGCCGGGTTGTCCCCAAACACATCGGCAAGGGCCGTTTCACGATCTTCCAGCGATCCGGTCATCTGCTTTGACAGCACCGTGGGCGTCTTCATCTCGCCATAGAACAGCGAGCCTTCATCGGCATTGTAGCCTGCCAGCATTGGCAGGCGCGGCACTTCGCCATCGCGGATCGCCTTGCCGATCATCTCCGGCAAGACTTTGCCATCCACGTTCGGCAGGAAATACCCGGTCAGGTCGCTGCGCGCTTCGGCGCGTGAAATGATCGCGGCGGCCGGTATGGCCCGCAATGTGTCAGCGGTCGCGGCAGGCGGTGCCAGCGTCGACAGGAATTCGGTGCCGACATCCTCGGCGCTGCGAACCGTCGAGAGGGGCGATTTTCTGAGGTGGATTGCGTTATAGCTGCTGGACCCGCTTTCAAGGATGACCTTGTCGAACAAGCCGACTGCCAGGGGTGAGGCCATCAGTTCAGTGACTGATTGCGCGCCGGCGCTCTCGCCGAACACGGTTATGTTTTCTGGGTCGCCGCCGAAGCTTGCAATATTGTGGCGCACCCATTGAAGCGCCGCCATCTGATCCATCAATCCGTAATTGCCGGACGTGCCGTCGGCCTCTGTCAGTGCCGGATGCGCAAGATAGCCAAGCGGGCCGAGGCGATAATTGATCGTCACCAGCACCACGCCTTTTTCGACGAGGCCGTTGGACTGGTAGATGCTGGTGCTGCCTGATCCTGCCTGATGCGACCCGCCATGGATCCAGACCATCACGGGAACCGGCGTATCGCCGCGCATGTTGCCGGACCGCACGTTCAGGAACAGGCAGGTTTCCGATTCCGGTGGGCTTGGCTGCGCGGCGAGGTATTTCTCGGCCATGAATCGCTTCCACCAGGGCAGGCCAACGCCTTCCACGATGCCGTTGACAAACCCGCCCAATCCCGCGCGTGGCTGCAAGCATTCCGCGCCGAACTTGCGGGCGTCACGGGGAATGGCACCCCATTGCGGCGCAGTATCCGGCGCGGTCCAGCGCCGGGCCGTCGCGTAGGGCAGGCCATTGTAAACATGGATGTCCGGGTTGTCGTGATCGATGCCGCCAATCACAACGCCCTGCTCAATGCGCAGCGGCTCCGCCATTTCCATGGGCTCAACTGGCTGGTTCATTTTGAACCAACCCCAGGCCAGGCCTCCGGCCAGAGCAAAGAAGAGTACTATACTAAGTCGTTTCATGGCGTGGTTCCCGCCCGCAATTCGCAAGAACTATACCAGATTCAGCGATATGTCACTGCAACTGGTCCGTCTCAGGACAGTGCATCCAGCGCCTGTGTCACGGCGGCCACAAGATCGGCTGTCGGCTCCACGCCGGCGGCGAACCGCACGAACCCTTCCGGCACGTCATCGCCCCAGCGGGCGCGGCGTTCCGCGCTGGAATGCACCCCGCCAAAACTTGTCGCCGGAGACAGCAGCGGACAGGCGGATATGAACTGCTCGACATTCGCCTGACTGGCGAGTGTGAAGCTGACAATCGGCCCGAAACCGTTCATTTGCCGCTTGGCGACCTTATGAAACGGATCATTGCCCAGCCCCGGATAATGCACCGAGGAAACGGCTGGGTGGCCCTGAACGGCTTCGGCCACGGCCAGCGCATTCGCGTTCATCCGGCCAAGGCGGACTTCCAGTGTCTCAAGGCCTCGGTGCAGCAAATAGGCGTCAAACGGCCCCATAATCGCGCCCGCCAGCCTGCGCCATGTCTTCACCGCGTCGAACAGGTCGGCATGGCGCGTCGCCACATGGCCGCACATGACATCCGAATGGCCTGCCATCGCCTTGGTATCCGACAGCACACTGAAATCCGCGCCGTGGTCCAGAGGACGCTGGCACAGCGGCGTCGCGGTCGTATTGTCTGCCATCACCAGTGCGCCTTCTGCTTTCGCGCGCTCGGCCACTTTCGCAATGTCGCACACGGCCAGTCCCGGATTGGCCGGCGTTTCGATCTGCACCAGCCTGCAGCCTGTCATGTCTGCCTCGGCCATGTCGGCGGTCGGACAGGTGCGCACCGTCACACCCATTGGCACGAACTGCGCGTTCAGCAGGTTACGCACATTGTAATAGCCGTCAGACGGCACCAGCACCGTGTCGCCGGGGCGCAGCACCGAATAGAAAACGGAGGCAATCGCCGCCATGCCTGACGGGAAGCAGACCACGTCCGCATCCTCCAGAATGCCGATCTCCGCCTCAACGGCTTCGACCGTGGGGTTGCCATTGCGGGCATAGAAATGGCTGCCGTCCGGTTCGCCCGGCAGGTGGAACACAGACGTCGCATGGATCGGCAGAGACACCGCCTCACCCTTGGACAGGCCCTGGCTGCGATGATGCAGCAACCGGCTGATGGCGGACACTTTATCACTCATCGAGGATCAAACCTTTTTCCCGTTGGCCCAGCTTGGCCGTGTCACGATCAGTTCCTGGCACAGCAGGCCCGCGTCGCGGTGGCGCGACATCGCCTTGTAGTCCTTGTGGTTCAACATGGCGATGAAGGCCTGACGCGTCGGGAAGTGATTGACCAGAACCCCGTCCCAGTCGCCGCCGCCAATGAAGTAGCGCTCCGTTGACGCCAGCAACATGGTTGAGCCACCGAACTCGGCTGCCGCCTCCGAGAAGGCCTCCGAATAGCGCTGATAGGCGGCCTCGCCGCTGATCTTTTCGCCATGCTCCGGATCGCCTTCGGCATATTCCGCCTTCACGCGGAATTTCAGCAGGTTCACCTGCGCGACCGGGCCGTCATAAGGATCGTCGCGAAATGCGCGGAACTGGTCTGCGGTCGGCTGGAAGGCAGGCATGGGGCGAATCCTTGTCTAGGTGTATTGCTTCGGGCGCTTGTCCGGATGCTTGCCGAAATAGCGTTCGGTGTAAAACAGTGCCGCCGCGTGAAGTGCGTGCTGAGCCTCCAGTCCCTCATAGGCGAGGAATTCTGCATAGGGCATTTCCAGCACTTCGATCTCCTCGTTCGGGTCCAGCGATTGCGCGTGTGTCTTCGTACAGCCGGTGGCGAGATAATAGTGGATGCGATTGTTCTGAATCGCCGGGTTCGGATAACAGGTGCCGATGGGGAACATCTCGCGTGCCGTATAACCTGTCTCTTCACGCAGTTCGCGTCGGCCCGCAGCTTCCTTGTCCGTCTCGGTCGGTTCCATGACGCCGCCAGGAAAGCCGATTGAGACAATCCCGCCCGCGTGGCGATACTCGCGCACCAGCACGAGATTACCCTCATCCGTCATTGGGATCATCGTCACCCATTCGGTGAAGTCCAGCACGTGATAGGTCGGCACGATATGGCCATCCTCCCGCTCGCACCGATCGGTGCGCACGGACAGGTAGCGGTCCTTGAAGGTTTGCTGGCTCTCGAGAATTTTCCAGGGTTTGATCATCGGGAGGGGTCCTTCAAATGCCGGTCCAGAAACGCCATCCGTGTCTTCATCAAATGAACCTGCAGTGCCTCGCCGCGAATGCCGTGACGCTGGCCGGGATAGGTCATCAGGTCGAAGGCTTTGCCTTTCTCCTGCAGCGCCGCCATCAGGCGCGTCGTATTGTCGAAGGTCACATTGTCATCCGCCATGCCATGCATCAGCAGCAGGGGCGTGGTCAGATTGTCGACATAGGGAAACACGCTGGAGGCCTCATAGCCGCCGGGATTGTCCTCCGGTGTATCCATATAGCGCTCCGTATAGAACGTATCGTAGAGCCGCCAGTCGGTCACCGGCGCGCCGGCAGCAGCCGCCGCGAACGTGCCCTCCGGCGCCTGCAGCACCGTCATCAGAGTCATGTAGCCGCCATAGGACCAGCCCTGGATCGCGATGCGGCTCTCGTCCACGAAGGGCTGGGATTTCAGCCAGTCGACGCCGACCAGCTGGTCACGCACTTCCGGCCCGCCCGTGCGGCGATAGATGACGTCCTCGAACTTCTTGCCACGACTGGCGCTGCCGCGATTGTCCAGCCGGAACAGGATATAGCCTTCACGCGCATAGAACTGGTCCGACACACGGCCCCATTCATTGACCACGGTCTGGACATGTGGCCCGCCATAGACCTCGACCATGACGGGATACTGTTTCGCAGGGTCAAAGCCCGGCGGCTTCAGGATCGAATAATGGAGGTCCTGCCCATCCTCGGCTTTCAGCGTGCCGAATTCCGGCAGTGAATGATCGGCCAGGAAGGGGGCATAGGGATGGGTCTCATCCAGCCGATTCTCTTCGATCCACGCAATCAGCGACCCGTCCGCCTTGTAAAGCCCGACCTGCGGCGGCTGGTCCGGCGAGGAAGACGTGCCGACGAAAGACTGCCCGTCCGGCGCCATCGTGATCGCCCATGTCTTGCCAGGTTCTGTGATGCGAACAGGTTCGCCGCCGTGAAGCGAGACAGAATAGGCGTGCCGCTCCAGCGGTGTGTCCAGAAAGGCGGTAAACAGGACCATGCTGTCTGATGCCCGGAAGGCCAGCACCGCATCCACGGCCCAATCGCCACTTGTTACCGTTTGAACGTGACCGTGGCGGTTGAGGCAGGCGACGTGCCGATAACCGGAACCCTCTATCGTCGTCAGGACGTGAACAGGCTGCACGCTGTCAGTGCCATGTGCTTCCAACGCAAATCCGAGAAAGTCTGTACCAGGGTTGATCCAGCAGCTTTGCGTTTCCTCGCCCATCGCGCTGGCGTCCCAGCCGGTCGCGCTGAACAGTGTGCGCGAAAGAGAGGTCTGGTTCCGGTTCACGCCCTGAACCACCAAATCACCATCCGGCAGCCAGTTCACCCGCGCCAGATACTGGTCCGTTGCCGGGCCCCAATCGTCTCTCCGCCATTTTATCTCAACTGTCTCGCCCGTTGCCATGTCGCGAATGAACAGGTCCGCAATGGCATTCGGCCGTCCGGCGCGCGGGTAGCGCTGCTCGATGACGCTCACCTTGTCCGCCTCTATGTCGAAGCGTGGTATGATATCCACCGGGGACTCATCCACGCGCGTAAAGGCGACATATTTGTCGTCCGGGCTCCACCAGTAACCGGTGAAACGATGCATCTCTTCCTGCGCCACGAATTCGGCAACGCCATACGAGATCGCTTTGCCCGGTTCGGCCTCCGGCGACAGGCGCATCTCTTTGCCGCTGGACAGCTCAATCGCGCAAAGCGCGCCGTCCCGCACAAAGCTGGCATAGCGCCCGCCCGGCGACACTTTCGCGTCGGTTTCGAAGGCGTCAGTGTCGGTCAGCTGCCGCACATCCGGTTCGCCCTCGCCAAGCGTCACCAGGAACAGGTCGCCGCCCAGTGGCACAAGGATTGTGTTCGCCGTGCCCCAGCTGTAATCGACAATGCCTTTTGCGCCGGCGATCCGCTTGCGCTCGCGCATGGCCTTCTCGGTTTCGGACAATTCTGCTTCGACAGGTTGCAGCAACTGCGAATCGACCAGCAGGCTCTGTTTTCCGCTTGCGGCGTCGAACTGCCACAAATCCAGCCGGTCCTGCTCCCCCGATCGGCCCTTCAGGAAGGTCACACGGCGTCCATCCGGCGAAAATTTCACGCCGCGCGGGGCCGGTCCAGATAGGGAAGGGGAGGCATAAAGGCGTTCCAGCGTCAGGTGTGAGGGGGTATTGGGCAATGTGCGTCTCCGCTGGCTGAGGCGCGCACACTAGCGCCGATTGTGCGCCTGTCATCCCGGCGCTCAAAAATCACGCATGGGTTGAATATTTGTGGCAAAACTGTGTTTATTGGCTAGTCAGGTTGAATTCCTTATCTAATGTGCAGGCCATGGATGAGGGGAACGCCAGTTTCGAGCATGCCCAAACGTTGCTCTCGGGCAGCGATAGCGGCGAGTCGCTGGTACAGGCTGCTGAGGCGATGCGACAGGCCGCTAATTCCGGTCATGTCATTGCCGCCAACGATTTCGGAAACCTGCTCCATCATGGACGCGGCGTCCATCAGGACCTAGTAGCCGCCCGGGCCTACTACCTGCAGGCCGCCGAAGCAGGCCTGCCGGATGCCCGTTTCAATCTCGGCTTCATGCTCGTGCGCGGCCTTGGCGGCGAAAGCGACAGCGAGCGTGCCCGCACCCTGTTCCTGCTCGCCGCTGAAGACGGCAATCTTGACGCCATCACCCACCTTGGCGCGATGATGATGACCGGCGCTGGTGGTCCGCAGGAATTTGACGCCGCCCTCGGCTGGTGGGCCCGGGGTGTCGATCTGGGCGACAGCCGCTGCGCCTTCAATCTCGGCATTGCCCACGCAGGCGGGCATGCGGGCGAGTCCAATTTCGTGGCCGCATGGTACTGGTTCAAGCAGGCTGAACTCCTCGGCAATGCCGGCGCAGAGGCAGAGCTTGAACGGCTGGCCATCGTCATGTCGGAAGACGAACAGGCCGCCGCGATCGCCTGCAACAGACGCTAGACCGGCCCGCGCTCGTATAGCCACGCATAACCGACCACGAAGGTCGATATGGCGATCAGAAGGTCTGCGCAAACCGCGATGCCGCCGAACAGCGCGCCGCGCCACATGCGCCGCCCCGCCATTATCTCCACTGGCAGCCCCCGGAACACCGTCGCCGCATAAATCAGTGCTGTCAGCGCCAGGGCCGGCACCAGAACGGCCTCGAATGCCGCGACATTCATGAAGGGTATAGCGACTGTCGTCAGCAGGCCCAGCAACAGGCCGGGCAGCAGCGCAGCGAAATACAGGCGAAACCGAACCGTTGCCGGCGTGCCTTTCCCCCAGATTTGTAGCATGAAGGCGATCGGCGCGTGCACGAGGAAATAGGCAAAGGGAAACAGAACCAGCCAGATTGACAGATAGTCGCTGGTAAACTGGTCGACACCGCTGCCAAGGATGGCCCTTTCGCTCTCGAAGCCTTCACGTGTCATCTCATGCAGGGCGCTACCTTCGCCACCCCACAGGAAGCGCAGGAATACCATTGCGGCAATCAGCGTGAACACCAACCGGATCGACGGCGTGTAACGGCCGCTCCAATCCATTTCCCGCGCCGCTTCGAACACCGGGCGAGGCGAGACGAGAATTGCCCGCATCGTATTGAGCGCCCGCACGTTCAGTCCAAACAGGTCGTCGAGAAGGGCGTCCCAGCCGGATGCGCGGCTCATGTCATCATCGGCAGGATCGGGAGGTGCGGTCGGTGAAGTCATCACGAGTCTCCTGCCGCTACAGAACGATGTTCGCAGTCAAAATCAAGCAACCTGTCTCGGCGCGTGATTGCTGAACAAATTGCATTTTGTTCAGAAAGGCGTTAGGCTTGGAACGCAGGGGAGAGACAAAATGCTGAAATGGATAACGAGAACCGTCGTCATAATCGTCGTTCTGGGCTTCGCGGCCGGGTGGTGGCTTTTCGCCGGGTTCAGCCAGGCGCCGCAGTCTGCCCCCGGCCTGCTGGACATAGATGAGTGGCGCAGCCTGATCCGCGACGCCGATGGTGACCTGCCGACAGACGTACGTGTGCTGGAGGTAGGGCACGATTCTGCGCCCATGCTCGCCGCCCGCGCCGGCGCGTTCACAGGCCAATGGCTGACCAGCTACAATTCAGTCCAGGTCGTCTATCCAGACAGTACCCTCGTGATTGGCGGCGCGCTGGACCGGACAACATCGGAAGGCATGGTTCAGGTTCCGGAAGACTGGTCCTTTGACGATATGGCCTATGACAAGGTGGTTGGGTCCATGCTCGTTGCCGACAAGGTTCTGATGACGCATGAGCACCTCGACCACGTCATGGCCATCGCGCGGCATCCCGATCCGGACACTCTCGCGTCCCGTCTCTGGCTGAATGCACCACAAGCGGCCGCCCTACCGCAATTTGCACAGGGTGACCTGCCCGCCGTCTTGCGTAATCTTCCGCCCCGTCTTGACGGCACCGTCCAACTGGTGGCGCCAGGCGTAGTGGTGATCCCGATGCCCGGTCATACGCCAGGCGCACAACTGTTTTTCGTCACCCTGCAAAACGGCCATGAATACCTCATGATCGGTGATACCGTCTGGTCCATGTCATCCATCGAAGAACTGACAATGCGGCCGGTCTTCACCCAGTTTATCGTATTCGATCCGGACGAAGACCGGACCGCCGTCCGCGCCCAGATCCGGGCCATTCACGACCTGATGCAAACTAATCCGCAGCTAACCGTGTTTGCCAGCCATGATCGCATTTGGCTGGGCAAGCTGTCCGAACAAGGCCTCATCAACTGGGGCTTTACCGACTAGCATTGCCATTGACCGCTTGATTTTCCGCGGCGCGCGCGCAAGTACAGCGCGTCTCATACCCGTTTGCACAGGAACACTCCGCCATGGCCGGTCCCCAAATCGTTTTCCACATGCAAGGCCTCACGAAGGCCTACCCAGGCGGCAAGAAGGTGTTCGAGAACATCCACTTGAATTTCCTGCCTGATGCCAAGATCGGTGTCGTCGGTGTCAACGGTTCGGGTAAGTCGACCCTGCTGCGGATCATGGCCGGTGAAGACAAGGACTATCAGGGCGAGGCCTGGGCCGCCGAGGGCGTCAAGGTTGGCTATCTGCCACAGGAGCCGAAGCTTGATCCGACGCTGACGGTCTTCGAGAACGTCGCAACCAAATGCCCTGAAAAGCAGATGCTCGAACAGTTCAACGCCATCTCCGAAAAGCTTGGCGAGGACTATTCCGATGAGCTGATGGAAGAGATGACGAAGCTGCAGGAGCAGATCGACGCCGCTGACGCATGGGACATCGATTCCAAGATCGACATGGCCCTGACAGCGCTCGGTTGCCCGGAGAACGAAGCAGATGTCTCCGCCCTGTCCGGCGGTGAAGCGCGCCGCGTCGCCATCTGCCAGCTGCTGCTGTCCAAGCCCGACATGATCCTGATGGATGAACCGACCAACCACCTCGACGCCGAGACGGTTGCCTGGCTCCAGAATTACCTGATCAATTTTCCCGGCTGCGTCATCCTCGTCACCCACGACCGTTACTTCCTTGACGATATCACCAGCTGGATTCTTGAACTCGATCGCGGTCGCGGCGTGCCGTTCCAGGGTAACTATTCCGGTTGGGTCGAGCAGAAAGCCAAGCGGATGGAACAGGAAGCCCGCGAAGATACCGGTCGCAAGCGCACACTGGCCAAGGAACTCGAATGGGTCCGCTCCGGCCAGAAAGCCCGTCAGGCAAAATCCAAGGCCCGTATCAGCGCCTATGAAGACATGGCGTCCCAGGCCGAGCGCGAGAAGGTGATGACCGCCCAGATCCGCATCCCCCCCGGTCCGCGCCTCGGCGGCGTGGTTCTGGAGGCTGAACACCTGCGCAAGGCGTTCGGCGACAACCTGCTGATCGAAGACCTCAGCTTCAAACTGCCACCCGGCGGTATAGTGGGCGTCATCGGCCCGAACGGCGCCGGTAAGTCGACTCTGTTCAAGATGATCCTCAAGCAGGAAGAGCCCGATCAGGGCACCCTGCGCGTCGGTGAAACGGTCAAGATCGGCTATGTCGATCAAAGCCGTGACAAGCTCGATCCGAACAAGAACGTCTGGGAAGAAATTTCCGGCGGCACGGATGTGATTGACCTTGGCGGTGTTGAAGTCATGTCGCGCGCCTATGTCGGCGCCTTCAACTTCAAGGGCACCGACCAGCAGAAGAAGGTCGGCCTCCTGTCAGGGGGTGAGCGTAACCGTGTCCACCTCGCCAAGATGCTGAAGGGCAGCCACAACCTGCTCCTCCTCGATGAACCGACCAACGACCTCGACGTGGAAACGCTGCAGGCGCTGGAAGAAGGGCTCGACAATTTCCCGGGCTGCGCTGTGATCATCTCGCACGATCGCTGGTTCCTTGACCGTATGGCCACGCACATCCTCGCTTTCGAGGGTGACAGCCATGTCGAGTGGTTTGAAGGCGACTTCTCATCCTATCTGGAAGACAAGAAGCGCCGTCTTGGCGAAGATGCTGTGAATCCGAAGCGCCTGAAATTCAAAAAGTTCGCGCGCTAGAATTATTCGACCGGGCGGTCGGAATCGAGGAGATCAATCTCCTTGGTTTCGGCGCGCTCTTCGTCGACCTTCTTCTCGATATGATAATCCGGCGCCACGTCGAGGGAATCAGAGCCCTCTGCCGGTGTTGGTTTTTGCGGCTTGCTGCGCTCGGCGGTGCGTTGGGCCAGCTTGCGCGCCAGCACGTCGGCATCAACGGGGCCGTCAAAGCGCAGCCGGTATATGGGCTCGGGTAAGGTGAAGCCACCTGTTTCCAGCGCATCCTTGGTGGCACTGATCGCCAGGCCGCGCGCCTTGCTGAAATCGGAATCGATCTGGTTCACCCAGCCCTGGAAGCGCAGCACAATATTGGAATCACCCACTGTCAGGATGAACGCCGTTGCGTCAGGCAGCTTCAGCACGAAGGGCAGGGTGTCCAGCGTATTGAGGCCAAGATTCATGGCAGCAATCGGGTCGTCGTTCGCGTCAACGCCCAGATCGAACTCGAAGCGTCGTTCAGGATTGCGACTGTAGTTCAGGATCACGGACTTGAAGACCATCGCATTCGGGATGCGCAGATGATTGCCGTCCAGAGTCATCAGGACTGTCGCCCGTGACGTCAGGCGCACGACCTTGCCCTCCTGATCGCCGATGACAACATGCTCATTGGCCCGAAAAGGCTGACGCAGGCTGAGCATGATGGACGAGATATAGTTCTCCAGGCTATCGCGCACGGCAAAGCCGATGGCGATGCCCAGCACGCCGACACCGCCAAGGATCGTGCCCATCAGTGCGGTCGCACCGACCAGGCTGAGAGCAAGGACGAGGGCGATGCCAATCGAAATCACACGCACTGCCTGCGAAACAAGCTCGGCGAGGAAAGGATTGCGCAGGATGCGGCGCCACAGCCACATCCAGTTTGCCAGCAGGTGGCCGACTAGGCTGACGGTCAGGAAGAGGGCCAGCCCCAGCCCGAGCAGCGGCAGCGCGCGATAATAGCTTCTCAGCTTGGCATTGAAATTGTCGACCAGCGGCGAGACATTGCCTTCGATGTCGAGCGTCCGGTCGATCTTGTCTTCAACCGTAACGACGCCTTGGAAGCGTCCGGCAATGTCTGTAGCGCGCACTGCGGCGACTGAGTTCGATACTCCGCCTGATAGCGTCACAACACCTTCGCGCACGTCGACCTCGACACCATTCAGAGAGTCGATTTCGGCGAATATCGCGGTGATACGGTTCTTGATCGCCTGATCGTCAGGTGCATCAACCCGTGTTTCCGCGCGTTGCGCAGGGGCCGGCATGGTGTTGGGTTCCAGGATCTGCCCGGTGCCAGTCATGACTGGCATGGCCAGCAAAAACATGAGGCCAGCGAACCGCGCAAAGCGTGATCGGATGTTACAGAGAATCATGTCGTTCCCTTTCCAACGCATACCATAGCAGCGAGATGACGAATTTGCAGGTTCACTGTGGGCTGAACCCGTCATCCAGCGTACGTATTTACGCTAGCTGTTTTGCCAGATCGGAAATCGTCGGAGATGACACGTCGAGCGGGCTGAGTTCCGGTAGTGTCGATGTGTCTTCGGTTGCAATGCGATCATAGAACGGATCATAGAAGTCGCGTGAGACCGTCGGGGAGAACATTTTCTCGGCCGTCAGTCGTGCGTTGCGGCGCAAGGGCAGCATTTTGGCCGGCGTATCCAGATAGGGCCGGATCGCGGTCAGGGCATGGTCCGCCAGCCGTTCGATCTCGTTGGCGACGAATTTTTCATAGAAAGGTTCACTGCGGCTATTGTAGTGGGGCCTGACCCAGTTGCCAATCACGTCGACATCAAGTGGCAACATCAAGCCGTTGAAGTCATGCTGCAGAAATTCGGGAATGGCCTGAACCGGGGTGCCGATTGAAGGCGTATGCTCTGCCATGGCTTCAATGATTGAATAGCCGAACGTGTCAGCGAAGGTTGGCAGAAACCCGAAATGGGACCGGCCAAGCATTTGCCGGACTTCATCGTTCGGGAGGCTCTCATAGTGCGTGACATTCGGAAGGTTCAGAAGGTCCAGATAGGGCTTGAAGAAGGCTTCCGAAGTGGGATCGGTCCACACAGTTTTACCGACCTTGAGTGACGATACGATCTGGACGCGCAGCGGAAGGTTTTCGTCGAGGGCTTTCTTGGCCAGCAATGTGGCAACACACCCGCCCTTGCGCGCGAAGTGGGCGCCGACAAAGGTGATGACCATCTCATCCATGCGTCCTTGAGACAGCTGCTCGGCCAACGGGTCTACATCCGCTCCCAGTTCGGCGTTGGGATGGCGCACGAACAGTTTCGCCTCAAGCTTCTTGGCGGCGCGTGTATCCTTTATCTGAGCCAGAAACTCTCGCCGGGCATAGTGGGAAAGTGCGATGATCCGGCGACAGTGTGATCCGGCAATCTCGTCCGTCATCCATTTTGTGTAGGCGTTATTACTCTCAAAGCGGAACCGCCGAGGAAGATGGCTTTCGAAGGAAATGACGTACTTCTTTTCCCCTATCGGAACCCGGTTAAATGCATGAACAAGATCAGCGTTATGAAAAGGCGCGAGAAGAGCCACTCCATCCAGACTGTCGATGAATCTGTCGAAAGGCAGGAACAAACGCCGGTCTATGTGGTGACCGCTATCGCGGGGCACCACAAATGACGTTGGATATTTGTCCTTGTAGACAGAAACTCGCATTAGGCCTTGTATCCGAAGAATTAATTCTACCGTCGCGCGTGCAGGAAGCGGGCCAATTGGAGAAATGTGGGTTAATAACCGCTCACCTCTTAGTATCTTTACCATAAACGGAATCCATGACGATCACATGAAAATTCCGTTTTAAAGAACAGGTAATCCGTTGTTTTGACTAAATTTTGATCGCTTTATGTCCGTTTGGACTGTTTCAAATCGGCAGTCATGCTGTCGATCTTGGCGATCAGGGCGGAGGCTGAGCCATTTGCGCGGTCGAGCAGGGCTATGAATTGGGCGCGTTGCTCAATGCCGAGCCAGATCAGATTTCCGTCCAGATTGAGCGCAACATCGACGACCTGGTACTGACCGTCGCGGGTCAGGACGCGCCAGCGGACATCCATGTCTTTGCCATCCTGCCGTTTGATCACCGTGTTAACGATCGAATCCGTATCTGAGCGATCAACCGAATCCTTAACGACCACTTCCTTGCCCCGATAGTTGTCGAGCTCATTTTCGTAAACGGCCAGTGCGTATGTGCGGAATGCCTTACGATAGGCGGTTAGTTCCTGTTCAGAGAAACGGCGGCTGTACTTGCCGATAACGAAATTGGACACCGCATCAAGATCGGTGAACTGGTCCATGTACTTGCTGAATGCCGCGGTGCGCTGCTGGGCGTTCATCGAGGGGTCGTTGAGCGTTGCCAGAACTTCGCTGGCATTTGTCTGCACGTACGCCTCAGTCTTGGCGTCAGCGAAAGCCGGGAGTGCACTCCATACCAGTGCGGTAACAGCGAGAACGGTATTGGTCGTGCGGCTCAACAGATTGCTCCTGTCTGGGTGATCAGCATTTGTCTAGTTCTCGAATTCGTCAAAATCAGGGAGATCATCGTACGCTTCGGTGTCATCGACGGGCCTACCATTACGGATCGCTGCCTGACGCTGAGATGAATAAATACGGCGGAGAGCCACATAAGGTTCCGGCTGTTCGTTCAGCGACTTGATCTGGTCGTCGAACGCGACACGCGCATTCAGACCACCGAGAATGCCGCGCCCCATGGCGATCTGATCATCGAGATCGGGCTGTCCGGCGAACTCGGTCCAGGTTAGCGGGTCAAGCGCCCGGTCAACACCTGATCCGATCAGGTCGCGCGGATTGGTCGGCCCGAGAAAGGGCATGACCAGATAGGGACCACCGTCCACACCCCACACAGCAAGTGTCTGACCGAAATCTTCGCTATGTCCGTCGAGTCCAAAATAATCCGCAGCGTCCCAAAGGCCGACGAGCCCGACAGTCGTATTGATTGTGAATCGGAAGAATGTGTCGGTGGCGCGTCCGGGCTGAGCCTGCAGGACGTCGTTCACGAAAATCACAGGTGATTTCAGGTTGCCAAGGAAATCCCCAAGCCTGTCGCGAGCGAATTCTGGCGTCACGGTCTCGTAGACAGTCGCAGCCGGGCTCAGCGCATACTGGTCCACGCCCTGATTGAAGGCGAACATCTGGCGGTTAAAGCCTTCATAGGGATCTGGAACTTCTCCAGGGGCTGTGGGGCCTGTCGAGGCACATGCGCCCAGCCCTAGCGCCAATGCGACGCCGATGATTCGATTTTGCATGAGGAAGTTCCCCCGTGGGCTGGTTCAAAGCGCTAGATGGAGTCTCTAGTACACCGCATCAACTCACAGATTGGTAAATTCATTTCACCTGTGGCCCATCTGCAATCTTGCAAAACATATAAACTAATGTTTATATTCTGATATGCGGTCCGATCTCGCCTCAATAATAGACCGCCTTCGCGCAGCGGGCGAGCCGACGCGATTGCGGATACTCGCTCTATTGCGCGAGCGGGACTTGTCAGTTGGTGAATTGGTTCAGGTCCTCGCGCAATCGCAACCCCGTTTATCGCATCATCTGAAGGTGCTGACGGCGGCAGGTCTCGTGGAGAGAATGCCCGAAGGTTCATTCGTATTCTATCGTGCAGCGACTCGGGGTGACGACCGTTTGTTTCTCGATTCACTTTTCGCGCAGGTCTCGCAAGACGCCCCGACGCTAAAACGCGACGCTGAGCAGCTCGACGAAGTGTCTGCACTGCGCGCCGCTTCGGCTGAGGCATTCTTTTCTGGCATTGCCGGCACGTGGGACACGATCCGCTCGTTACACTATCCTAATGAATCGATTGAACAGGCCTTGCTTGAGATGGCCGGTCCGGGGCCGTTCGAGCGCGTTATCGATTTTGGAACGGGTACAGGACGCATGCTTGTGCTGTTTGCGCCGCTTGCCCGCGAAGCGGAAGGAGTCGACCTCAGTCATCACATGCTGACAGTGGCTCGCGCCAACCTCGAACATGCTGGAATTTCCGGCGCTCGGGTGCGCCAGGGCGATGTAACGTCCGTGCCCTTTGAATCAAACTCTGCTGATCTGGTTATTATCCACCAAGTTCTCCATTTCATGGATGCGCCAGGCAAGGTCGTCGCCGAAGCCAGCCGCGTCCTGAAGCCGGATGGGCGCCTTCTGGTCGTTGACTTCGCTGCGCATGACCTGGAATTCCTGAGAACCGATCATGGCCACCACCGGCTCGGCATGAGAGACGACAACATGGCAACGTGGGCTGCCGAAGCTGGTCTTGATCTGTCGGATCCCCATTCATTTGCCCCGCCCGATGCGTCGAGCCCGGGGCTGGTCGTCAACATATGGGTTGCTGAAAAGCAGGCCGCGCCCGAGGAGGTGAAAGCATGAGTACCCTGTCGATTGCCGATCACCAGTCGAAGTCCGCCACGTCAATTTCGTTCGAGTTCTTTCCACCAAAAAGCGAGGCAATGGCCGAGCGCTTGTGGGAGACGGTCAAGCGGCTCGAACCGATGGCGCCCGACTTTGTCTCAGTAACTTATGGCGCGGGCGGCTCCACGCGTGAGCGCACGCACGACACCGTGAAGCGTATTGCTGGCAGTACTGCGCTGCTTCCCGCGGCGCACTTGACATGCGTGTCGGCGACCAAGGAGGAAGTACTTGAAGTGGCCGATGCCTATTGGGATGCGGGCATACGGCATATCGTGGCGCTGCGCGGCGATGCGACCGAAGGCATGGGCGCGGCGTTTCATCAGCACCCCGGCGGTTTTCGCGACTCCGTTGAACTGATTGAGGGCCTGCGTGCGCGCCGGTCCGGAACTGGCGAGCGGTTTGAGATTTCGGTCTCATGCTATCCCGAAGAGCATCCTGACAGCCTTGGCTGGGAGCAGGATATCGCGTTCCTGAAAGCGAAGCAGGACGCTGGTGCTGATCGCGCAATTTCGCAATTCTTCTTCGAGCCGGACACGTTCCTGCGGTTTCTGGATCGGGCACGTGCTGGCGGCGTGACCATGCCGATAATTCCCGGCATCATGCTGCAACCGAACTTCAATGGCCTGAAGCGCATTTCGGCGCTGTGTGGGGCAAGCCTGCCGAACTGGCTGCATCGCTTGTATGAAGGTCTGGATGACGACGCAGAAACACGCGACCTGGTAACCGCGACAGTGGCCGCTGAACTGTGCCACAAGCTGGCGGATCATGATGTCGACACGTTCCACTTTTACACGTTGAACCGCGCCGGGCTGGCACTTTCCACCTGTCGTTTGCTCGGCGTGAAACCCAAGCCTGCTCAGGCTGCATGAGGCCACCCATGAATCGATCTGAACGAATTGCCGCCCTGCACGCTGCTGCCAAGGAGCGTATCCTGATCCTCGACGGTTCGTGGGGCGTGATGTTCCAGCGCATGGGACTGGGTGAGGTCGACTATCGCGGCGACCGCTTCACGGAAGCCGATTATCCCGTCCAGATGAAAGGCAACAACGACATCCTGTGCCTGACAAGGCCTGAGCGCGTTACCGAGTTGCACGATGCCTATTTCGCCGCGGGCGCCGACATTTCCGAGACCAATACGTTCTCGGCCACGATGATTGCGCAGGATGATTACAAACTGGATGCAGACTCTGTGCGTGACATCAATCTGGAAGGCGCGAAACTGGCGCGCGCGGCAGCAGATGCCTGGACGCAAAAAACGCCCGAAAAGCCGCGCTTTGCAGCTGGTTCGATCGGTCCGCTCAACAAGATGCTCTCGATGTCGTCCAACGTAAACGATCCGGGCCATCGAGCCGTGACATTCGATGAAGTCTACGAGGCATACCGGATGCAGGTGCAAGCCCTGAATGAAGGCGGTGTGCATCTCTACCTGATCGAAACGATCACCGACACGCTGAACTGCAAGGCGGCGATCAAGGCCATCATGGACCTTGAATCCGAGGGCATGGACAAATTGCCGATCTGGATTTCGGGCACAATTACCGACCGGTCGGGTCGCACATTGTCCGGGCAAACGGTCGAGGCGTTCTGGAATTCCGTGCGTCACGCGAAGCCTTTCGCCATCGGTTTCAATTGTGCGCTGGGCGCGGACCTGATGCGGCCGCACATCGCGTCGCTGTCACGGATCGCGGATACGCTGGTCGCGGCCTATCCGAATGCCGGCCTGCCGAACGAAATGGGCCAGTACGACGAGACGCCGGGCCAGACCTCCGGCGCGGTGGGTGGCTGGGCGAAGGATGGCATCGTCAATATCCTTGGCGGATGCTGTGGTACGACGCCGGAGCACATTGCTGAGATCGCCAGGGCTGTGGACGGACTGAAGCCGCGCGATCCAGCGCCAACGTCTCGCGACATGCGCCTTGCCGGGCTGGAACCCTTCGTTCTGGCGTCATGACCGGACAGCCTGTTAAACCCGGAGACCTGTTCGTCTTCTACGGACTGCTGAAGCAGGGCGCTGTGGGCATGCCGGCGGACTTGCCTCTGGAGCAATCCGGGCGGTTCCTCGGGCCGTGCCGCTTTCGCGGGCGGTTGCTCGATCTCGGCGGATTTCCAGGCGTCATCGACGGGGCGGATCTCTGCCATGGCGTGCGCTATCAGCTGACAGATGTTTCGATCATCGGCGCAATCGATGCCTTCGAAGACGTGACGGATGATGCCGTGACATCGCTATACATACGCAAACAAATTCCATTGCTTGCCGACGACGCCGCACCCACCGGTGAAACGGCTTGGATCTACTGGTACAATCAGCCCGCAGAGGGCTTCGAACACATCGCTGACGGCGACTGGCCGCTGGGCAAGGGACGAACACGCAAATGACAGCTGCTGCTTCAACAAGATTCGTAAATATCGGCGAACGCACGAACGTGACCGGCTCTGCCGTGTTCCGGAAAATGATTACAGCCGGTGACTATCCGGCCGCCGTCGAAGTTGCCCGCAATCAGGTCGAGAACGGTGCGCAGATCATCGACGTGAACATGGATGAAGGTATGCTCGACGGCGTCGAAGCCATGCGGACGTTCCTCAATCTCATCGCAGCTGAACCTGATATAGCCCGCGTGCCGGTGATGATCGACAGCTCCAAATGGGAGGTCATCGAGGCGGGCCTGAAGTGCGTTCAGGGCAAGGCTATTGTGAACTCGATTTCCATGAAAGAGGGCGAGGAGGCTTTCCGCAAGAATGCGCGCACCTGCCTGTCATATGGCGCTGCCGTCGTTGTCATGGCGTTCGACGAGGAGGGCCAGGCCGACACAGCGGCGCGCAAGATCGAGATATGCCAGCGTGCCTACAAAATACTGACCGAAGACGTCGGCTTTCCGCCGGAGGACATCATCTTCGACCCGAACGTCTTTGCCGTTGCAACGGGGATTGAGGAGCACAACAATTACGCGGTCGATTTCATCGAAGCGGCGAAAGTTATTCGTGAGACTTGCCCAGGCTGCCACATATCCGGCGGACTTTCGAATGTATCGTTCAGCTTCCGGGGCAACGAACCTGTCCGCCGGGCGATGCACTCGGTCTTCCTCTATTATGCCATTCCAGCGGGCATGGACATGGGAATCGTCAATGCCGGCCAGCTCGACATCTATGACGATATAGAACCGGAATTACGTACATGCGTGGAAGACGTCATTCTCAATCGTCGGGACGACGCAACCGAGCGGTTGGTCGACATCGCCGAAACATTCCGTGGCCAGAAAGGGAAGGTTCAGGAGAAGGATACACGCTGGCGCGAGGCACCGGTTGCCGAACGCATCGAGCACAGTCTGGTTCACGGTATTACCGAGTTCATTGAAGTCGATACAGAAGAGGCCCGTCAGGGCGTCGAGCGTCCGCTCCATGTGATTGAAGGTCCGCTTATGGACGGCATGAACGTGGTGGGAGACCTTTTCGGTTCCGGAAAGATGTTCCTTCCGCAAGTGGTGAAGTCGGCTCGTGTCATGAAGGCAGCAGTGGCCTATCTCGAACCCTATCTTGAAGAAGAGAAAATCCGGCTCGGCACGGTCGATGTTTCAAATGGCAAGGTGTTGATGGCAACTGTGAAGGGCGATGTGCACGATATCGGCAAGAATATTGTTGGCGTGGTGCTTGCCTGTAACGGCTACGAGATCATCGATCTGGGCGTGATGGTTGCGGCCGAGAAGATTCTCGACACCGCGATCGAGATGAATGTCGATGTTATTGGTCTCTCCGGTCTGATCACGCCCAGCCTTGATGAGATGGTCTATGTCGCATCAGAGATGCAGCGGCGCGGCATGACCCAGCCCCTGATGATTGGCGGTGCGACGACGAGCCCGGCCCACACGGCGGTGAAGGTTGATCCGGTCATTCAGTGCGCACCAGTTATCCATGTGTCCGATGCGAGCCGGGCAGTCGGCATCGTCAGTGCCCTGTTGAACGCTGAAGATAAGCCAGCGCTCGTGGCGCAAACCAAGGAACGCTATCAACGTATGCGGGAGTCCCGCAAGGATGGGCCGCCCAAGCCGCGCTTGCCGATTGATCAGGCACGCGCAGCAGCCATGAAAATCGATTGGGATTCCTATGAACGTCCCAAGCCGACATTTGCCGGAGTTCGAACATTCGACGATCTCGATCTCGCGACACTTGCTCGCTACATCGACTGGACCCCATATTTCTCCGCGTGGGACCTTGCGGGGAAGTACCCGGCCATCCTGACTGACAAGGTCGTCGGTGAAGCTGCAAGCAGCCTGTGGCGGGATACACAGGCAATGATGCAGCAATTGGTCGGGGAAGCCTGGTTCACGCCGAAAGCCGTTGTGGGCTTCTGGCGGGCGAATAGCGTGGTTGACGATATCCTTCTTGAGACCGGTGATACGTTCCACACGCTGCGCCAGCAGATGGTCAAAGACAATGAACGCGCCAATTTTGCCTTGGCCGATTTTGTGGCACCAGAAGGAGAGGACTGGGTGGGCGGATTCTGCGTAACCTCCGGCCCTGAAGTTGAGGCCATCGCAGCGGACTTCATCGCGAAGGGCGACGACTACTCGTCTATCATCGTGAAAGCGCTGGCTGACAGGTTTGCGGAAGCCGCTGCCGAATACATGCACGAACGCGTTCGCCGCGAGTTGTGGGCCTATGCTTCAGATGAGGCTTTGGTTGCGACTGACCTGATCCAGGAAAAGTATCGCGGTATTCGTCCTGCGCCCGGGTATCCGAGCCAGCCGGAGCACACCGAAAAGGCGACGCTGTTCAAATTGCTGGATGCAGAAAGGAATATCGGCGTGTCGCTGACATCAAGTTATGCCATGACGCCTGCATCCAGTGTGTCGGGCATGTATTTCGCGCATCCGGAAAGCGTCTATTTCGCTGTCGGGCGGATTGAGCGGGACCAGGTTGAAGATTATGCCGCGCGCAAGGGATGGGACGTGCGGGCGGCCGAACGGTGGCTCGCGCCGATCCTGAACTATGATCCTCTGGCTGTGAAGGCCGACGCCTGACGCCGCCTTTCCGTGGCGTAATATGTTTCTGGTCGCGGTCCTGCGAGTCGCATAGAAGACTGCACAATAGCTGATGCGCCATGGGGAGAGCGGGAATGCCAACGAACAAGATTCGCGGTGAGAATGCCAAGATCGTCGCGACGCTTGGCCCGGGCAGTCGATCGCGAAAAGAAATCCGCGCTCTGGCTGAAGCCGGCGTGGACGTGTTCCGACTGAATTTCAGCCACGGCGAGCATGATGCCCATCGCGAGGCACTGGAGGCTGTTCGTGCCGCCGAAGCAGCCATTGGCCAGCCGCTGGCGACCCTGGCCGACCTGCAAGGGCCGAAAGTGCGGGTTGGCCGGTTTCCGGGTGGCGCGATGCGACTCGGTTTCCGTGCGGAGTATGAGCTTGTTGCCGCCGAAGAAACCGACCGGGAGGGTGTGATCCCGGTGCCTCATGCCGAAATCGTCGCCATGCTGGAGATCGGCGATACGATTCTGGTCGATGACGGCAAGCTAATTCTGACCGTGACGCAAGGTGGAGACCATCCACGCGTAAAGTCGGAAGTGCCTGGCAAGCTGGGGGACAAGAAGGGCTTCACGGTGCGCGGCAAAGCGTTGCCGGTGCAGGCGCTGACCGACAAGGATCGCAAAGATCTCGCTTTTGCGCTAGAGATCGGCGTCGATATCGTCGCCTTGTCATTTGTGCAGACAGTCGAAGATATTCTGGAAGCCAAGGCGATCATCGCGGGTCGGGCTCCGCTCGTCGCGAAGCTGGAAAAGCCTGCGGCCATTACGAACCTGATCGCCATCGTTGAGGCGGCCGATGCGGTCATGGTCGCGCGCGGTGATCTGGGCGTCGAATTTGCTCCCGAAGATGTCCCCGTGATCCAGCGCCGCATTGTTCGCGCGGCGCGCGCTGCGGGCAGGCCGGTCATCGTGGCAACCCAGATGCTGGAATCAATGATCGAGAACTCGGCGCCTACTCGCGCAGAGGCGAGCGATGTGGCGACGGCGATCTATCAGGGGGCCGACGCGGTTATGCTATCGGCAGAAACGGCGGTTGGCCGTCACCCGGCGACGGCGGTGGCCATCATGTCGCGGATCATCCGCGCCACGGAAAAGGCCGATGACTATCGTCGTTCGATTGCGGAATTTGACGGTGATAGCACCAGTTCAGATGCGATTGATGTTGTCGCTCGAACAGCGCTAGCTATGGCGGCCTCCGAAGGTGCGACAGCATTGGCGTTGCGCACAGGCGCGTTCGAGCGGCTTGCCCGTTTTTCGCGTGTCCGCGGCGCCGCGCCGATCATTTATGGATCGCTTGATGACCAGCGTTTGCGTCAGGCATGCCTTCTTTGGGGGGTGCATCCCCAGCGACTGAATGCCGGCGAACAGACATGGTATCGAGACTTGATGAATGCGGCGGGTCTGCAGGGGAGGGTCGCCTATGCCCGATGGGCGGGAGACGATATGCGGTTTGCCTGGGAAATTGGTATCGGCAGAGGGCAGAATGGTGCCTTGGTTACCGGCGTATAAGCAATTGGCTCTTGCGAAATTCGTAGGAGTAAAGTTCGCCGAGAAACGTCATGCCGAGAAGTGATTGATCCAATCCTTCTCGCAGGACCATACCCTCGACATTTTCAACTTCGACCTGGCCAATCCGGATTTTTTCCAGAGTGACAGCTGCCCCGTGCACTATCCCGCCAGCGGTTCTTATTTCCCATTTAAAATCCAGTTCTTCCGGCTTCAGGCCAATGCGTTGTGCATCCCGGTAGGTGATTGCGACTGTACTGGCGCCGGTATCAACCATGAACTTCACGGCGGTTCCGTCGACATCTGCACGGGTCCAGTAGTGCCCGTCTGGCTCGCGATCAATGATCGCGGCATTTGCAAAGCTGATCTGTTGTCTTGTCTCGGATACCTGGGAAACGGGTTCCGGCGCCGAATGCGCTTCGCGTTCATTGAGTTTGGGTATGACGAAAAGGATCGCCGTCGCCGCAATCAAGCTGGCGGCTACGATCATCGAGACGGCTTTTCCGACCAGACCACCCATGGTTACCTCTTGCCCAAGGCTTTGAGTTTCGAAATTCGTTCTGGCAACGCAGCGCTCACATCATCTCGCGCATCACCACCCATTGCCACCCAGCGCCCGATTTCAGGCAGGGTGCGACCGCAGCCAAGGCACCAACCTGTAGCAGCGTCTATGGCGCAGACTTTTATGCACGGGGTCTTTATCGGTTGATCAGTCATCAATATACAGCGTAGTCCATGGAGCGGGATGGGCAAGTATGGCACGATGCTAGGTAACAAATCCTTGTCGTGCACTCGCCGTTTTCTCTGATAAATTCGCACTTTCCCCTAATTCGCGGGATCGGGAGACTGACTGACGTGACTGAACCTGCCAACAATACGGCCCCTCTCGACGACGTGCGTGCGTTGGTCCTGAAGCCCATTTCGCTTGATACAGGCCCAGGGGACAAGGTCAGATCGGCTTTGCTCACCATGGGTCGTGAGGGCGATTTCGGCCGACTCGGGGAAGCAGCTGAATGGCTTGCCAACTGGCAGCACCGCTATCCGCCGCGTATCGAGAAGCCGGCCCTTGTCATTTTTGCCGGGTCTCATGGCCTTGTTGAAGAAGGTGTGTCGCTCTCGTCTAACACTGATACGCGGGCGCATGTCGAAGCCTTGCGGGAAGGACGCGCCCCGCTGTCAGCGATTGCCACTCAGGCCGGTGCGAACATCCGTGTATTTGAACTCGCGCTGGATAATCCGACACCCAGCATTGCCGATACCGCCGCAATGAGCGAGCGGGAATGCGCCGCGACAATCGCTTTCGGGTTCGAAGCGATTGAGGACAAGCCTGACCTGCTGGCGCTGGCCGTTTCCGGCGCCGGCGTTGGTACGGCCGCAGCTGCGGTTGCATGTGCGCTTTACGGCGGCTCGCCTGATTATTGGGTGAGGCCAAGTAATCACACGCCTCCGGCCCTGTCCAAGCGCCGGGTCGAACTGGTGAGCCGGGCGCTTACGCTGCATCGTGGACATTTGTCGGACCCTCTTGAGGCATTGCGATGCCTTGGAGGGCGGGAACTCGCGGCCTGTGTGGGCGCGATCATTGCGGCCCGCCATGAGGGCGTCCCCGTGGTTCTCGATGGCTTCGCTACCACCATCGCTGCGGGTATCGTCCACGCCATCGACCCCACCGCCATCAGTCATTGCATCGCCTCTCACAGCACCCAGCGTCCCGCCCATGAGGCCGCCCTGGAGCGCCTGGGAATGAAGCCGCTCATGCAGCTGGAGTTTCAGACTGGCGGAGGGCTGGGTTCGGCAACGGCTATTGGCGTTCTGAAAACGGCTTGCGCACCCTTTATCGCTGAACCCGCGAATCTCTGAAAACGCATATGAGCCCTGCGTAAACGCGCGAATTACCTGCGTCAAAGTTTACGTTTACGTGCGCGTAACCTTGCCACGAGACCATTTTGACTGACATAGAGAGACTAGGCCCATCTAAAAATCTGCCCGGAGGAGTTCCACGCTCATGAATCTTGATTTTTCCCCAGAGGAAGTCGCCTTTCGCGATGAAGTACGCACCTTCATTTCCGAAAATTACCCCAAAGAGCTTATGGGCGTTGGAACGCGCGAGGACCTGACTCGCGAGCAGTTTCTTGCCTGGCACAAAATTCTCGGCAAAAAGGGTTGGTCCGCTGCGGCCTGGCCAGAAAAATATGGCGGTACGGGGTGGACGTCGACCCAGCGTTATATCTGGTCAGAGGAAAATGCGCGCGTTGACGCGATCATGCCACTACCCTTCGGAATGTCGATGGTTGCCCCGGTAATTTACACTTTTGGCACCGAAGAGCAGAAGAAAGAACACCTGCCGGGCATCCTGTCCGGCGATGTATGGTGGTGTCAGGGGTACTCCGAGCCCGGCGCCGGTTCCGACCTTGCCAACGTGAAGACAACCGCTGTTCGCGAGGGTGACCATTGGGTAATCAACGGCCAGAAAACCTGGACGACGCTGGCCCAGTTCGCGGACTGGGGCTTCTTTCTCTGCAAAACCGACCCGAATGCGAAAAAGCCTCAAGAAGGCATCAGCTTCATTCTCGTGAATATGAAAACGCCCGGCGTTGAAGTGCGCCCGATCAAGCTGATTGATGGCGGACACGAGGTGAACGAGACATGGCTAACGGACGTGCGCGTGCCGGTCGGCAATCTTGTGGGCAAGGAAAACGAAGGCTGGACCTGCGCCAAATTCCTGCTCGCGCATGAACGCTCAGGTATCGCTGGCGTCGCCCGCTCCAAGCGCGGCATCGAAAAGCTGCGTGCAATTGCCAGCGATGAACTCGTCGACGGCGAGCCGCTGATCAATGTTGATGACTTCGCTCGCAAGATTAGTCAGCTCGAAGTTGATCTGACAGCCCTTGAATTCACGGAACTGCGGACGCTGGCTGCTGAATCGGCGGGCAAAGGCCCCGGACCGGAAAGCTCGATTCTCAAGATCAAGGGCACCGAGATCCAGCAGCGCCTGACAGAATTGACACTCGAAGCAGTTGGCAACTATGGCGCGCCCTACACCGCGGGAATGGAGACTGATGGTTCCAACGAGCTTGGCGTCGGACCTGACCACTCGAATTTCGCGGCAGAGACGTATTTCAATATGCGCAAGACGTCGATCTATGGTGGATCGAACGAGATTCAGCGCAACATCATCAGCAAAATGATTCTGGGCCTATAGGGCGCCGGGGCAGGGAGATACTTTATGGATTTCAATTTCACCGAAGAGCAAACCATGATCCGCGACAGCCTCTCCAGGCTGATCCGCGAACAGTATGATTTCGATACACGCCGCAAGGTCGTTGCGTCGAAGGATGGCTGGCGTCCGGAAATGTGGGCACAGTTTGCAGAACTTGGCCTGATGATGGCGCCATTTAGCGAAGAGGACGGCGGCCTCGGCGGCGGCCCGATCGACGCGATGGTCGTGATGGAGGAATTCGGCAAAGGGCTCGTCGTTGAGCCCTACCTTCCCAGCGTCGTTTGTGGCGGTGGTTTCCTGAAGCGCGGCAGCGAGGCGCAGAAGACAGAACACCTGGCCGGGATCATGTCTGGCGAGCAGATATTTGCCTTCGCTTATGCCGAACCCCGTGGCCGTTACAATCTTGCCGATCTTGAAACGACCGCCAAGAAAGATGGCGCCGGATTTTCGATCAATGGTCACAAGGCCGTCGTGATCGGCGCGCCGTGGGCAACGCATTTCGTTGTGACTGCGCGTACATCTGGCGGACGCCGCGATGCCAAGGGCGTTACGGTTTTTGTGGTCGCCAAGGACGCCAAGGGCGTCTCTACCCGCGATTACCCCACCGTTGACGGACGCCGGGCCTCGGAAGTGTATTTCGAAAACGTATCCGTCGGTGCTGACGCTGTGATCGGCGAAGTCGACAATGGTCTGCCACTGGTGGAACTGGTGACGGATGAGGCAATTGCTGCGCTGTGTGCCGAAGCCTGTGGGGCGATGAAAGTCGCTCATGAAATGACGGTTGAGTACTCGCGCAATCGTAAGCAGTTCGGAACTGCCATCGGCAAGTTCCAGGTACTGCAGCACCGCATGGTCGACATGTTCATGGAGCACGAGCAGTCAGTTTCCATGACCTACATGGCGACGCTGAAGCTCGACGAGGATATAGCAACTCGCAAGAAGGCGGCATCCGCAGCGAAGGTCCGGATTGGCCAGGGCGGACGTTTCGTCGGCCAGCAGGCGATCCAGATACACGGTGGCATGGGCATGACGGATGAAATGGCCGTGGGCCACTATTTCAAACGTCTGACAATGATCGATTCCGAATTCGGTAATGTCGATCATCACCTGAAACGCTACACCGCGCTTTCGGCAGCAGAAATGCAGGTCGCGGCTGAATAGCGGATACAGTGCTAAAGACTTTTGAGCGGCGGCTGGTATTCCAGCCGCCGCTTTTGATTCTGGCGTCCGGTTTGCAGGACAGACGTAACGAATTCCACTATTGAGCCTTTCGAGGAGAAGACGATGGTAAAGACGCGCGCGCCTCGGATGGACATGATTGTTCAGCGCCAGCTGGATGTCATGACCACCGGTAATTCTGCGTACCTCGCGACTTATTTGCGCGCAGCGAAAGTTGGTGGCGCACGCGTCCGCATCGTATTTGCCCCGATGCGTTCGTTTGGAAACAGGCCGTGGATGTCGATTCATCCAGAATTTATCGAACTCGCGGATGAGTTAAAGGTGCCGGCGAGTATTCGGTTCGGCACGCGTTTCTGGTCTCTTTCGCCTCAAGTTTGGGGACGTTTCATTATTCGCGCCGCTAAGGCCGTTGCGATCAAACTCGGCGCGAAGGTGAGGGTCCACTCCTTCCTTGGGGATCCGCTTCGTCCCCGTGAGGCACGTGAAGTCGTCGCGTGCGTGAAGCGGGGCAAAGTCGATATTGCGGTCGCAGAGTATTCGTCTCTTGGGCCATTGTTGGATGACCTCGCATCCGTGCCGAACCGGGCCGTACTGCTGCATGATTTGTTTTCACTCCGCGCTGAACAGTTTCGCGCCAATGGAATCGCCCCCGACTTCACCGAAATTTCCCGGGAGCAGGAGGCGCAACGGTGCCGTTCGTCCACCGTCAATTTCTATGCATCAAATAACGAGCTGCATGTATTGGGCCCACTTTTGGCGGGTGCCAAATCAATTTGGCTGCGTCCTGAACCGCCCGTGCATGCTGTTCAGGAGTTCAATGAGTCGCCCCATGCCGTATTCCTTGGCACCCGCCATGCTGGGAATGTCGATGCACTGAAGCATTTGGTCGATGACATTTGGCCGCTGGTTCTGAAAGCCCGTCCGGATGCGATTCTGAAAATCGCCGGTTCGATTTGTGCAGATCTTACGCCAAAGCAGGCAGCAACACAGGGGGTTGAGTTGCTGGGGCGAGTCAACAGCCTGACAAGCATTTCGGGAGCCCGTGCGATCGGCCTTGCGCCTACACGACTGGCCAGCGGTGTGAGCATCAAGGTGGCGGAGTACTTGATGCTGGGTATGCCCTGCATCGTTTATCCGGTGGCGCTTGAAGGCTTTCTCGACGCGCTGGACGACTTGGTGGTTATTGCGGACGGACCTCAGCCCTATGCGGACCGCATTGTCGAACTGTTAGCTGACGCGCCGCAGCGGGAACGCCTGTCCGCCAGGGGCCTGTCCGAAACGCCTGCGCGATTGTCGAACCGTGACCTTATCGACTTCATTCAAAAGATACGGCCGATTATCGCCGTTTGATCGAGTGACTTAGGTTCAACTACTTGCCTATGGTCGTCAGACACTTAACTGATCCGCGACATAGTCAGCGATGGCCAGGGAGCTCGTGAGGCCAGGAGATTCGATTCCAAAGAGATGAACGAGACCGGCGTGACCGTGAAATGCAGGGCCGTCAATTCGGAAATCCGCGGCAGGTTCATCCGGGCCGGTCAGTTTGGGGCGACAACCTGAATAATCCGGCACAATCGCTCCATCGGGCAAGTCTGGCCAATATGCACGAACCGCCTCGTAAAAGGCATCAGATCGCGCGGCGGTCACGCGATAGTCGATGCGGTCGGGGTTGTCATGGTCGAGCCATTCCACGTCTGGCCCGAATCGCATTTGCCCAGCCAGGTCCAGCGTGACGTGTACGCCCAGTCCGCCCGTCACAGGGACGGGATAGATGAGCCGGGAGAATGCCGGCGCTGTCTGGCAGCTGAAATAATTGCCTTTGGCGAGTGCAAAGCCTGGCAGGAGGGACTCATCATAGCCCTCCGTGCTTTTAGCCACACGGTGGGCGTACAGGCCGGCGCTGTTTATGAGGTGATGCGCAGCAATTTTGTAAGGTTCGCGGCCGCCAACGCTCAATTCAAAGCGACCGTCCGGCAGAATGACAATTGTTCTGACTGGCGCGTCAAACAGCACGGCGCAACCATGGTCATCGAGCTCGTTCTTAAGCGCAATCATGAAGGCGTGGCTGTCGATCAGGCCGGTTTCTTCGGACAGCAATGCTGCCTCGCACCTAAGGTTTGGCTCGAATATTTTCGCTTCGGCTGCGCTTAGCATGCGCAATCCTTCCACGTCGTTTTGCAGCCCTTGGGCGCGCAGTCTTTCCAGGGTGGCTTGCTGGCTGCCGTTGGTTGCTACAATCAGCTTACCTGTCCGTTTGTGCGGGATGTTGTGATCCGCGAGGTAGGAATAGAGCTTGCGACGGCCGGAGACGCAAAGGCGATGGCGCAGGCTGTCGGTGGGATAATAGAGGCCGGCATGGATGACCTCGCTGTTTCGCGACGACGTTCCGGTGCCGATGGCGCGTGCCGATTCAAGCACGTAGGTTTCTCGTCCGCGACGAGCCAGTTCGGCAGCGCAAGCAAGGCCAATGGCACCAGCTCCCACTACGATCGCATCGACTTCGGTCATGACGCATCGTCCAGAACAGAGCAGGCAGGTGCGGGGAAGGCGGTAAAGAGGAGCATCATGATCCATTCAAACGCAAATTGGTACCATGAAAAGAGCACTTATTCAGGCCGCATTCATACCGAATTCTGAAGGGTCGCAGGGTGACAGTAAACAATGAAGGGTGTAGCGTTAACCAATAGTCGGGGCATCGCATCTGCGGACTATTTTCGGGGTGGGGCTGGTCTCGGATTCGTGATGTACAAGCTCAAGAAGGCGTCGAGCGAATTTCCGGATGGATGCGGCCGACGTGAAGCGAGAACACGCATAGAATGTGGGTGGGGGATGACCGGACAACTTGTATTGCAGGCCGATACCTTCCGCAGCCCGGTGAACCGGAGCGCGTTGGAAAGCCACGCGTGGGGCAATGTGATGCTTCGGTGCCCCCCGTGCTTGGTGTTGCGAGCAATTTCCGTGATCGTATTCAGCGCATTTTCATTGGTTTGGCGCATAGAGAACACTCAAATTTACTGTAAGCGCGCAGGATTGAGGTGCCTGAGGCATCTGCGTCAGCGGCGTGAGAGCGGTAATCACGGGTTAACGTTAAACATGGTCTCAGGCTTGCAACACGCATCAGGTTGATCAGGACCGGCACAAAATCATAATTTACCAAGGGAATTGCATTCATGTCGAACTTCAAGCGTCTTTGCCTGCTCAGTGTTGCTGCAAGCGGTGTGATGGCTGCGAACGCTGCAGCACAGGGTCAAAACTACTATAGTCGCGACAAGTATGACTCGGTGCTGGACCGTCGCCAGCCCGCTTACGATCCTGAGCCCATTCGTCTTGGCGCATTCCTGGTCAATTCTCAGGCAAGCGCTTCATTGAACTATATCGATAACGTGCGGGCAACGAACACGAACAAGGAGTCTGACACGATCGCTCGTCTGGGTGTCGAGATCTATGCGCGTACGAACTGGAATGTGCACGAAGTCGGCATAGACCTATCTGCTGACCGCAACGAGTACATGGAAAGTGGCGATGAGTCTTCGAATGACCTGCGCGCTCGCCTGCGCGGTCGACTGGATGTCAGCCGGGATGTATCTATTGGAGGTGCCGTGTTCGCGGAAGATCGTGTGGAATCCCGCACGGATCTTACCAGTTCAGTCGGCCTGGATCGACCGATTGAGTTCACCCGCGTTGGCGCGTCGATAGATGCGAATTACCAGAGCGACCGGTTCCGTTGGACGAACTTCGCTGAAGTGTCGGAAGAGGATTACGAGGATGGTCGTCAGACGGGATCCGGTATCCTGATAGACCAGGACTATCGCGACAATAGCGTTACGTTGGTTCGTTCGCGCCTATCTTATGCCGTATCACCAAATTTGGCCGTTTATACGCAAGGAACGATGGCTGATCGTTCCTACGACCAGCCCCAGATTCTGGGGGGCGGTGTTCGTTCCCGTGATTCTACCGGTTACACCTTGGCTGCCGGCGTCGATTTTGAGCTTAATTCGCTCGTTCGGGGCGATATCGCGGTCGGTTACCTGAACGAAGACAAAGATGATGATTTTTTCGAGGACGTTGATGGATTGTCTCTGGATGGCCGCTTGCAGTGGTTCCCCTCACGCCTCACGACGGTCGGTTTCAACGCCGGTCGCCGCGTTGTTGATATCGGGGTAATCGATTCGCCGAGTGCGCTTCAGACGAATTTCGGCGCGCGTGTCGACCACGAGCTTCGCCGCAATATTATTCTGTCTGCAGCTGCCAACGTTTCGAGCTATGACTATCAGGAGATCGACCGGTCTGATGATGTGAATGACTTGACGCTGACAGCGGCTTACAAGTTGAACAAGCGCGTTCACGTCGAAGCTTTTGCCCGCCATATCAATCGCGACTCAAGTGGTGTCGGCGTCTTTGGCGATCCTTCATATGACGTCAATCTGATCGGCGTCGGCTTGAAACTTTATCCCTGATACGTTCACAGCCTGGTCTTCAGGCTGTGACAACAATGAATTGGTGTAGTGTTTTGACTAAGACTTATAGTCTGGAAATTCCCTCGGAGAGCTCGTCGCGCGGCGGAGACGTACGTGACGACATGCCGATCGACTTCAAAGCTCTGGTAGGCACTGTCTACCGTCGCTTTTGGATTATTGTGACTGGATTTCTGGTCACCTTCTTACTGGTTGCGTACGTGACCTTCACGCAGACACCAATCTACAAATCCAATTCTATTTTGCAGCTTGATACGAACAAGGAAAACGTCATCGACTTGGGGAGCGTGTTGGGCGGACTTGCTGCCAGTACGGCGGTTATCGACACTGAAGTCAGGGTGATGGGGTCAAAGTCGCTCCTGACCAAAGTCGCGACCAAGCTTAAACTTGCCGAAGATCCGGAATTCAACTGGACTCTCGTTGAGCGGAAACCGAGCGCTATCGATCAAGTCAAGGCACAGATACGTTCCTGGACAGGTCACGAAAAGAAGGACGAGGCACCATATTCAAATCTGAGCGCTGAAGAGCGCGAGGCGGCGATTCTTGAGTCAGTCGTTCAAACCTTGATGGGCAAGGTACACATTTCTCGTATCGGAACGACCTATCTGATCAATGTCGAGGTGATGAGTACATCTCCCGAGACAGCCGCGCGGGTCGCTGATGCGGTTGCCGATCAATACCGCGTGCAGCAGCTCGATTCCAAACTCGAAGCAACGCGTCGGGCCACGGCTTGGCTTTCCGAACGTGTGGCGGGACTGCGCGATGAAGTTGAGGCCAAGGAACAGCGCGTCGAGGAATTCCGCGCCGAAACCGGTTTGTTGTCGGCGCAGGGCGCGACACTCACGGAGCAACAGATTGCGTACAACACGACTCAGAAGAGCGTGTTGGAAGCCCAACTCAACCGTGCCCGTGCCCGGTATCAGAGCATGAAGCGCCAGATCGACAGCGGCGCAGGTATTGATGCCATTGCTGAAGTGTTGGATTCACCTGTTATCTCCAGCCTCAAGACTCAGCGGGCGCAAATTTTGCGACGCGTGGCTGAGCTGGAAACGACACTCGGGCCAGCTCACCCGGAACTCATTGGTGCACGCAACGAAGCGGCTGACATTGAACGTCAGATTACGGCGGAGGTGAGCCGCATCGCCTCGAACCTGGAGAGCGAACTCAAGGTTGCCCAAGACCAGATCAACAGCATCAATTCGAATATCAGCCAATCGACTGCTCAGCTTCGAGGCAACAATATCAACCTGGTGCGCCTGCGCGAACTTGAACGCGATTCTGAGACAAGCCGGGTCCTCTACGAAGAGTTCATTAGTCGCTCCAAGGAAACACGCGAGCAGGACGACCTGGTGCAGGCCGATGCGAACATACTTTCGACTGCTTCTGTTCCCGGCGCCCCCAGTTCCCCTCGCAAGCTGTTGAACCTGATTGTCGGGTGCTTGCTTGGCGGCGTTATTGGCGGCGGCTTGGCGCTTCTCGCTGAAGTGTTCGACATGAAGATCAGCTCGGCTGAAGATGTTGAGCGTAAGCTGGGCGTGAATTCGATCGGCTCTGTGCCGCTTATCCGCAATACGAGTCTGCTGCCATTCTCGCAGGTGAACCCCGCCGACTTCCTTGTCGACAACCCACTATCAGCGTTCGCCGAGAGCATACGATATCTTCGAGCCGCGATCGCTTTCTCTGATATCGACAGCGAGACAAAGACAGTGGCTGTTACTTCATCCCTGCCAGACGAGGGCAAGACCAGCCTGACATTGAGCCTCGGTCGTATGTCTGCAATGTCTGGCTCGCGGACACTCGTTATTGATGGCGACTTCCGCCGTCGTCAGCTGACAGACGCCGCAGGCATGTCTCCGGAAATCGGCTTCATTGAGCACCTGTTCGGTGCTGGCCAATTGTCTGATGCGATCTGCAAGGATCAGCGGAGTATGCTGGACATCCTCCCGCTTTCCAAGTCGGGCCATGTCCCACATGACGTTTTCGGAACGCGCGCGTTCGACGATCTGTTGGCCCGACTACGTTCCATGTATGATCTTATCCTGATCGACACAGGACCGCTTCTGTTGATGGCTGAAGCCCGGGTCGTCGCTGGCAAGGCGGACAAGACCATTCTGGTCATCCGCTGGCGTCGTTCGGTGCGGTCGGCGGTGCGTCAGTCAATGCATTTGCTGAAAACCTTCAATGCCGATCTCCTGGGCATAACGCTCAATATGGTCGACCTGACCCGTCGCCGTCACCACAAGGATCCTGGCGCGACTTACAAGGCGTACAGCAAGTATTATTCGATGGAAACGAAGCGGTCGTTCTTCGGCTGGAACAAGACGCCCAGGGACGGTTTCGTAACGCCGACGGCCAATCCCATGTCTCCAACAGTGAGCAGCAAGAAGGTGTCGCCGCGTTCCGATTCGTCGAAAGAAGCTTCGACGCACTGAAGAAGTTGAAACCCGGTAACCGAATGACACACACTCCGCCAACTTCGGATGTAAGTTCGGACTGGCGCAGGACGATCCGATGACCAAAGTAGCCTTTTTTGGTCATGATTCTGGCGACGCCGCAGTACGTCGGCGTGTGCGCGCGATGTGTGATGGCGACGTGACTGTGGTTGGCTTCATGATGCGTCGCCAGAATAAAGCCCCGCCCGAATGGGAAAATATCGACCTCGGACAGACGCGTGACGGCGCGTTCCTGCAACGAGTCTTGCGCATTTTCTCGGGAGCACGCATCGCTGCGGATGCCAGAGATGTGCTTGCCAGTGCAGATGTCATTTATGCGCGTAACCTTGACATGCTTGCCTGCGCTTTCCTGGCGAAGCGCCATGCGAAGCTGGACACTCCAGTGATCTATGAAAGCCTTGATGTACACCGCTTGCTCACGCGGGAAGATTTCATTGGAAAGATCTTTCGTGCGTTTGAGCGTAGCCTGCTTCGCAGAACGATTGGCCTGGTGGTGAGTTCGCCGGGCTTTCTGCGCAATCACTTCGAGAAACATTATCCCGGTCTCTATAATCCTTTCCTGGTTGAGAACCGATTGGCCGAAGGGGGTGACTTCGGGCACCGCACCACTCCGATTTCTGCCCGCAGGTTGCCGCCCCAAACGGAAACCAGACTGAGGATAGGATGGGTTGGAAACTTGCGTTGCCAGCGGTCGTTTGACTTGCTGTGCGCGGTGGCGGATCGCTATCCGAACGAGATCCAAATCAGATTGCATGGTCAGCCGGCCCGAACAGAAATTCCCGTGTTCGAACCTGAGATAGATACGCGGTCGAACATGTTTTTTGGTGGCCGCTACCGATCTCCGGAAGACCTGGCCGCAATTTACGACGAATTGGATGTTGTCTGGGCAGGGGACTTCATGGAGGCTGGGTTCAATTCAAGCTGGCTGTTGCCTAATCGAATATACGAAGGGGGCTACTACGCCACACCTGCAATCGCGCCAGCGGGCACCGAAACATCCGCATGGATTGCGCGAAATGATTGCGGGTTTTCAGTGAGCGAGCCTCTCAATGAAACCTTGCCTGAACTATTTGCTGACATGCTTTTGGATCGGACAAGGCTGATGGCTTATCGCAGTCGTTTACTTGAGATGCCCAATGAGGTGTTTATCGAACCGAGTGGGTTTTTCGCGGAGGTATTGGAGCGTGCGCTGACCAGGGCGCGCTTAAAATGAACATGGTGCAGCCAATTCAGGTCAACGATGAGGAGGCGGTGGAATTCGCCAACCTCTACAGTACCGGCCGGAAGGCTCCGGTTTGGGAACAGGCGCTTGTCGCCATATGGTTTTTCGTGACCTATTTGCCTCTGAATGGTGTGGCTCCAATTCGCTACATGATCGTGTTGTACTTCCTTGGCATCACTGGAATGTACTATCGCACCGTCGTGCCGGTCATGCTGAAGTCATGGCCGTTGTTTCTTTTGCCAATTGTCGGGCTGATCTCGTTTACCTGGTCGGGTTATCCTTCTGACGCGATCAGGTCTGGTGTCCTGATGCTTCTGACGCCACTGACGATCGTTGCGATCGCTGCGCGTCTGAATACACGCCAGGCGCTTCGCTGCCTCATGTTCGCAGGCATAATCACGACAATCATTGCGTTTCGATTCACGAGCACGTTCGCTTGGGGCGGCCCGTATGGAAGTGGTGCGAAAAACCTCTTCGCAATTCAGATGCTTTTCGCGATGCTTTTGTGCCTGGCGGCAGTGCTGAACGAGAAGGAATTCCTGTGGATTCGCCTGCTGGCCGCGCCATTCGTTCCAATTTGCTTCGTTTTCCAGTACATGGCGAACTCTGCCACCTCGCTGGTCTTCGCGGTTATCGGCATAGTCGCCTTGCTGGGTATGAAGTTTTTCTGGATCAGCGTGAGTCAAATCCGCCACTTACGCTCATCTGTGTTTATTGCGGCAGTGGCCATCGTTCTGACTGGCGCGATCGTTGTGCTCAATATGCCTGAGAACACCGTGATGCAGGATTTCCTCCGTGTGTTGGGAAAAGACTCCACGTTTTCTGGTCGTTCCGAAATATGGCGTCAGGCAGAACTCATCAGCCGGGAACATCCGTTTATGGGGGTAGGCCTGGAAGGGTTCTGGCAATATGATGTCGGAGCTGCCCAGACCATCAACGAGAATGACTTCAAGCCTTTCGGCACCAAGCTGACCTTCCACAATACCTATTGGGAAGTTCGTGTTCACTTGGGATATATCGGCTTGTCGTTGCTGTTGTTGATCCTCGGCTGGTGTTTCTACCGTGCCGTCATGAATTGGCTCAAGGCGCCGACGATGGACCATTCGGTATTGCTCATCACCAGCATAATCATCCTGACCTCGACATTCACCGAATCCTATGTCTGGGGAACCTTCAATACACTGGTGAATCTGTTTTACTTTGCTGCGGTCACAACCCTGGGGGCTAGCGAGCGTAGGTTCGAGCGCAGAGTGCCGGTTATCCGCCGAGACACCGCCTGATCACGCTCCAGCACGTCACAGGCCTTTTACAAGAGCGTTAAACATTGGAGAGGAGGGAACCAATCGCCTTTCCAACGTGTTTTGGACGCATTGCTGCCCGATTCCGACACCACGTTTCGGGCTATGAGCCCGAAACAAGTGACCGCCTTTAAGCTGTCGTTAAAGTTGGATGTTCAAAACTCATGATGATGACTCCGAACCCGGCCATTCCCTCCCGAAGGACTTCTGTCGAGTATTCGCTCGATACGACGATACGTGGTGACGCAAAGATCTACGCGGGGTCTACACAAGAGAAATGGCCCGTATGGGCCAGACTTGCCGTGATCGTTGGGATGAGTGCCCTGTTATGGGCTGGAATCATTTCTGGAATAATGGCTCTGTTTGGCTAAGACGACACCGTCTCCAAACCTGCGACGATGCCTTGAAATCGCTAATGCGGGTTCCTGTCGGAACATTGTGAATTGGTGTCACCCAAAGCTCGAAAACTGACGCAATAATAGGTCGCCCGTGTTCCGTCTTCAAACTCGGGGGGACCGTGCCATCCATATTGCTGTTTCGATCCCGTCCAGATGTTCATTATGACACGCCCGGGCGTTTGTGGAATTTGCCTTTGGTCGGATGTCACGGTTTGGACGAGTTTGCCATCGACGTACCACCTGACAGACTCCGGCTGCCAGTCGAAGGCATAAAGGTGGGGGGCGTCTGCCGCGTCAAATGGTAGATCAATGTAAATAGAGCCTGCGGTTTCGCCATCTGCAAAGATGTTGGCGTGGAGCCGATGCGTGTCGTTTCCCAGAAACTCGATATCGATTTCGTCATGCGGGTCGCCAAACGTGGCATCCGTATGAGTGAAGAAGGATGAGACGACGCCGGATCCGGCTGCGGCCTGCATCACCACTTCGTAACGTCCATAGCCGTAAAAGCCGGTCTTTTGAACTTCGGCGCCTGAGTAAGGCTGGTGGTCGACAGGATTGCGATTGATTTCCAACGAAACGCTTGGCGCCAGGTAATGAACATTTTCTGCGACCCAGCCGGCGCGGTAAAAAGTGGAGGGGAATGTGAAGTCCGAAACATACCAATCGGTTTCGTCGAAACTGTTGGAAAATGACAAGTTGAAAGACTTTCCCTCGCCTCGATCAACAATGATGGGTGAAGTCGGGCGGGTCCGGACGTATATAGCGATGCTGATGGCAATCAAAAGCGCAAGCAGGATGCACGCTAAGACGAGTTTCCTGAAACGAGATTCGGACATTCAGTTCACTCTTGTGGGAGCAGTTGCTCGCTCAGATAGCGGTGCTATCGCGCGCCTTCGGATTTGAAGACGGCAGGGATGGTCAGAAGAACGATCTTGACGTCACCCCAGAAAGACCGGCTGCGAACGTATTCTACGTCGGTTTCGACACGTTGCTTATAGGATGTGTCGCTGCGACCGCTAACCTGCCAGAGCCCGGTGATGCCTGGGCGCACCGCGCAATACTGGCGGAAACTGTCTCCATATTTCTGGATTTCATTTTCCACGATCGGGCGTGGGCCAACAAGGGACATGTCGCCGCGCAGAACATTGTAAAGTTGTGGCAATTCGTCGATCGACGTTTTCCGAATAAATTGGCCGAGTGCCGTGATGCGAGGATCGTGAGTCAGCTTTTGCGACTCTTCCCATTCGCGGCGAGCGACTGGATCATTGTCGAGTAGATAGTCGAGCTTCTCTTGTGCGTCCGGCACCATTGAGCGAAGTTTGAAACAATTGAAGGTCTCGCCATTCAGTCCAAAGCGTCGCTGGGAGTAAAATGCCTGGCCACCATCCTGGATGCGGATGGCCAGCGCGATAACGAGGATGACGGGTGCCACAAAGAGCAGGGCGGTTCCCGCAACAACAATATCAAACAAACGCTTGAAAAAGAAAGCTTGGTCGTCGGCTACTGTGGTACGCAATCGGGTTGCTGCGTAGGCGGTGGCTTCTGCCTGCCTCGACGATTTACTAAGTCTCAAGCCCATTCTGGTCCCCTGAAATCAACTGGCGGTTTGCACACGATGCCGCGTCCACTCGACTCGTTTGCAATTTTCTTACCGCTTTTGAGATTCACGCTTATTGCGTTCGCCCCAACCATTGCAATCCTTATACCTCGATTTTCGCAATTTATTAACTCTCTGTATGCATTTTCTCCTATCAGGCGAAGTATTGGATAAATATTCATTCATTTTCGGCTTTTTTTGATTTTTTCCATCTCATACCGATATTGACCGTGCAAATCGCCGGCCAAAACGAGCCACGCCCGCAATGATCTAAGGATCAACGCGGGCGCAGACTGTGAATTTTTTTGTTAGTTGAATAGTTTGAGCTTTAGAAGATGCGTTCGCCAATCCGGAGCGTATCGCCAGGCTTCACAACGGTGTTCGTATTCAACTCAAAAGGCGTTTCCTGATTTCCGTCTGCACTCTTTATGTAAACGACTTTCTTGTTGGCCCGATAGGTGAAGCCACCTGCTGCTGCCACAGCATTTAGTACAGTAAGCCCGGAATTGAACGGATATTCTCCCGGACGACCGACCTCTCCAAGGATATAAAATGGCCGATAGTTGATCACCTCGGCACTTACCTTGGGGTCAAGCAAAAACCCACTCGACAGCTTGGTGGCAATTTTGGTTTCGAGGTCCTGAGAGCTTAGTCCGACAGCTTCGACTTGTCCTATCAGAGGCAACGAAATGGCTCCCGTTCCGTCGACAACGAATTCGCCCGAAAGTTCAGGTTGCCCGAACACATTGACACGCAACTTATCACCCGTGCCCAAAGTATAGGCAGTATTCGTCTGTGTCTGAGCCGATGATGCCGAATCGACCACTTGGCGACTTACTGGCGCTGCCGACTGGCATGCCGTGACAAACATGAACATGACCGCAGTTGTCATGAGCGTAAGGGAGCGTATTAGCGACATAGTTGAAATCTCCAATCTGTGGCTCCGGTTTGGGGCCAAAGTGTTTCGATCTGACACACTCAAGTGGTCAGGAAAGTTACGTCCTCACCAAAGAATCGCGCGGCGGACAGTTTTCCACTCAAGAAGGCTCCTGTGTCCAGGCCAATGCGGCGATTGTCCCGGTAGACTGTCTCGGCGGGCGTGTGCCCATGGACAATCAGATGCGAAAATTGCCGGGTATCGTCAAGAAATTCGTCGCGGATCCAAAGCATGTCTCGCGTGCTTTGTTCGTTCATATCCACGTCCGGCCTTAGGCCGGCATGAACGAACAGGTAATCGCCAGCGGCATGATAGGGTTTGAGCGATTGGTAGAATTCCAGATGCTCGGGTGGCATACGGTCGCGAAAGGCAGTCCAGAGTTTACTCCAAGCCGACCGGGCTGTTGCCATCGCCTCATGGGACCCCAAGCTTCCGCGTGTATTTGGCGGTTGGAACCCATAGGAATAGAGGGTCTCACCCCCTCCATAGCGCACCCATTGGCTGCCGAACGATTCGTCTTCCAGGAATTTGAGTAGCGCTTCTTCGTGATTTCCCATCAGGAAAATGGTCTCGAATGCACTCAGCCGATCACTTAGCAAGAGTTCGATCACGTCGCGCGACTGAAGTCCGCGATCGATGTAATCTCCCAGGAACACGATTGTTGCGCGCGTGCCTTCGGGAAGGTTGGCGGCATCCTGTTCGATTTCGACGATCAGGCGCTCCAGCAGATCACAGCGACCGTGAATATCACCGATCGCATAGATGCATTCGCCTTGCGGGGCGGTCGTGATTCTTGAGATACTGACTGGCACTGCAGAGCTGACTTCCGCAGTTTCGGCGTGAGATTGCCCCACTCTGTCTCTTATTCTCGCGCGCAGGGACGACGCAGATCGGGTTAGGCGCCCGAACTGATCGATAAATGACCTTTGCAAGAGTTGAGGTAGTCGTGACATGTCAGCTTTCTAAGGAGTTACTCTTTATAGTCGTTTCAGAACAAAAACCAATTTCTCAGGCTTTGAATTTATCGAGACCCCACAAGGGATTGTTTGATGAATCCTGTTGCCCAGCTCATGTGCATGGTCCCGGACGCGATGCCTGACAGAAGCCCGCAAGGTGACTTTTTGATCAAGCAAATGGCAGCCGACGCCATGGCGAGAACGCCAAGGTACCCGAATGGCAGTATGAGGCCGATGGGGAATAAGGGGGCAATGAGAAGTCCCGTTGCTGAACCGAGCAGAGCCAAGACCGGGAGCATCTGTCGGACTTTTGGCAGTTGGCGGTGCTTGCGCATCGTCCTCGCGCGACCCTTGCCATAGTTGTAGTATTGGCGCGCCAGAGCGGAGAGCGATGCGCGGGGGAAATAGTCCTGGCGTATTGTGGCATCCAGAAATATGCACCCGCCAGCCTGGCTGACGCGTTCATCGTATTCCGCATCTTCGTTATGGGAGAAGGATTCGTCGTATCCACCAACAGAGCGGAAAACTTTGAGATCAAAGCCTGCGTGGTGACCATGGTCGACATAGCCTGACCGCCTGCCGCCGCGATGCGCTGAGCCGCCGGATCCAAGCGGTGTATCGACGATCCAGGCGGTCGCTTTCTGGAAGCATGTCTCACCTCGGGCATCCATAGGTATAACGACCGATGCTGCGCCAGTGCGGGCGAGAGAGGTGGCGACCGACTGGATGAAGCCGACTGGAAAAACGGAGTGAGCATCGCAACGCACAATGTAGCGTGTTTCTTCTCCAGCAAATTCGGTGACGGCCAGATTTATTGCTGCCGATTGAAGGCGCTTGCTATTATGGATCAAGCGCAAATTCGGAAACTCGGACATCATGCTCGTGATGATGTCCACTGTATTATCAGTGCTGCCTCCATCGGCGACGATGAGATGCACGTTGAGAAGCCAATCGTCACCAGCCATCAAGGACCGAATGCACTGCTCGATGTGACGTGCTTCATTCAGCGCAGGAATCACGGCCAACACCCAATTCGCTTCGACTATTTCGAGCGGTTTTTGTGTGACCCGAGTGATCGTTTCCACGATATATCCTTGCTTCGCGTGTTCCGGAGACTCGTTTACAGCAAGTCCTGTTCCGTTTTGCGCGTCACACGCGAAATAGTCAGCAACTGAGTGTCGATACGCGATCGTCTCTGTCTTGAGCATTGCGAGTGCCGGGCGCAGAGAGGACTCTATCAGTTTTTTTGTGATGCTACCTTGGGTCAACCTTGCCCAGAATCGGGAAGGTCATAGTGTGGCAGAAACTGATAACGCAAAACGGGAGAGCATGGATGATCGGTGTCATCGCCAAATTGAAAATCCAGGACGGGAAACAGGCTGAGTTCGAGCAGGCCGGGAAGGACTTGATGGCTAAAGTGAAAGCCAACGAACCAGGATGCTTGACGTACCAGTTATATAAGGAAAAGGGATCTGAAACGGACTATATCTTCATGGAACAGTATGCGTCTTCGGACGATCTGAAAGCCCATGGCCAAACAGAGTACTTCAAGGCCGCTGGTCCCAAACTGGGGGCTTGTCTAGCGGGTGCTCCAGCCGTTCAGTATTTCGACATCGTCGAGTAATCGGAGTTCAACTATGGACCTGTCATTTACGCCTGAAGACGGCGCTTTCCAGCAAGAGGTGCGCAGCTGGATTGCCGAAGCCTATACGCCGGAGCTTCAGGCGAAGATGGCTATGTCCAAGAACGGTTACCTCGACAAGGAGGGGCAGGTTGCTTGGCAGCGAAAGCTCAACGATAGAGGTTGGGTCGCGCCAAACTGGCCGGAGGAGCACGGCGGTCCGGGACTATCACCGTCTGAGCGCTATATTCTGAATATGGAGTTGTCGGCGGCTGGTACGCCGACGGTTAGCCCGATGGGACTCTCCATGGTGGCGCCTGTGATTATGGCCTTTGGCTCCGAGGAGCAGAAGAAGCAACATCTGCCGCCAATTCTCGCATCGGAAGTTTGGTGGTGTCAGGGTTATTCTGAACCTGGTTCCGGATCCGACCTTGCATCACTCCAGATGAGTGCGGAGCGCGATGGAGATGACTATATCCTGAACGGCTCGAAGATCTGGACGACGCACGCACAATGGGCAGACTGGATTTTCTGCCTGGTGCGGACCAAGAAGGGCGTCAAGGCACAAGAAGGCATCAGCTTCATCATCTTTCCGATGACCTTGCCCGGAATCTCTGTTTCGCCTTTGCCGACGCTCGACATGCCGGTTGAGGGGCAGCAGGAAGTCAATCAGGTTTTCTTCGAAAACGTGCGGGTGCCTATTGAAGGCGCATTGGTTGGTAAAGAAAACGAGGGTTGGACATACGCAAAATACCTTCTTCAATTCGAAAGAGGTAATTCCTACGCTCCAGGTCTTCGCAACATGCTCAAGAAAGCGAAGAAGGTTGCGAGTGCCGAGCAGGCGAACGGTGATGCATTGATCAGAGATGCCGATTTTGCTCGCAAGGTGGCAGGCCTGGAGATGAAGATTGACAGCCTTGATGCGACTGAGCGGAGGATATTTTCCTCACTCTCGGCGGGTCAGGCCGTCGGCCCGGAAAGCTCAATGCTGAAATGCCAAGGCTCCGAGACACAGCAGGAAATCACTGAACTGCTGCTTGAGGCTGTCGGAAGCTATGGTGTGCCGTTCGTGCAGGATAGTTTAGCAATCGCCCGACAAGGGGCGAACGCGGACTTGCCCATGCCGCACTATGCGGTGCCCGTGGCGCCGAGCTATTTTAATTACCGGAAAACCTCGATCTATGCCGGCTCGAACGAGATTCAGCGCAACATCATGGCGAAGATGGTGCTTGGCCTGTAATTGGCGGCCCCCAGAGAGGGTAAAGCATGGCCATTGGATCTGAGGGTAAGCCCAGCATCTTGACGCGTCTCGCGTTTGGCGTTGGCGGCGTTGCCGACGGCGTCAAGAATAATGGTTTCGACTATTTCCTGTTATTCTTCTACAGCCAAGTTCTGGGCGTGCCTGCAGCGCACGTTGCGGTCGCGCTGTTCATTGCCCTGATTGTTGACGCCGTTTCTGATCCTGTCGTCGGTTACTGGTCTGACAATTTCCGTTCCAGATTTGGGCGGCGCCATCCGTTCATGTACGCTGCGATGTTGCCTGTCGCCATCGCTTATTATTTCGCATGGAACCCTCCGGCTGGACTGACAGGAAGCGATCTGTTTCCATGGCTCGTCACCCTGACCATCACCGTGCGTCTCCTCTTCACGGTTTATGAAGTGCCTCAGAACGCTCTGGCTGCAGAGCTGACCAGTGACTACGACGCCCGCACGTCGCTTATGTCGTATCGCTATTTCTTTGCCTGGGTAGGCGGCCTTAGCATCCAGATTGCGCTGCTCGCCCTGTTGCTGCGTCCGACAGAGACCGATCCATCCGGCTTCTTCAATATCGATGGCTGGCATACATACGGACTGTGGGCCTCCATCGTCATCTTCCTTGCCGTGCTGGCGACGACGCTTGGTACCCATAGTCATATCCCGCATCTCAAGGCAGCGCCGCCGCAGCGCAAGATGACGATTGCTACGATCTTTCGCGAAATTTTGGAGACCGTGTCCAACCGGTCGTTTCGGGCGCTCTTCCTTGCGACTCTGTTTGGTTTGTTGGCATCCGGCATTTCGGCTTCGTTGAACCAATATATCAACGGCCTGTTCTGGGAGTTCACAACCGATCAGACCGCGAAGTTGACAGTCGCAGTCTATATCTCCGCCGTGATTGCCCTTGTCCTGGCGCCGATCATTGGCAAGACGTTGGGAAAGAAGCGCGGGGCCATCATTATCGGCATTCTCGCCTTCACCATCGCGCCCGCTCCAGTGTTGGCACGGGTGTTCGGCCTGATGCCGCCAAATGGCACTGACCTGCTTTTCAACATCGTTATTTCGGTCACGATTTTCGACCTGGCTCTGATCATCGTGACACAAATGCTGATGGGATCGATGATCGCCGATATCGTCGAGGACAGCGAACTGCAGACGGGTCGCCGGTCTGAAGGAATTTTCTTCGCCGGCATCAGCTTTATCCGGAAACTGGCCCAGGGTTCGGGCGTGATGCTGGCTGCGATCGTACTCTCGATCGCTTCAATTACGCCCGGCATGCGCCCCGGCGCCGTGCCGGAGGAGCAACTCAGGGTACTCGGATTGGGCTACGCAGCCTCCCTGCTGACGATCTGGATGCTCATGATCGGCTGCGTTTCATTCTACCGAATCAGTCGGGAAGGGCACGAGGCTAACTTGAAGGCGCTTTCCGAGCGCGATGGGCAGGGCGGGGCTGGCCAAGTTTCTGACTGAATTGTCATAAACGGACGAATTGCCACCTGAGCGACGCCGCAATAGAGCCATACTCATGATGCACACACACAACATGACAAAACATATCTCGAAGCTGTTGGCCGCTATTGGCTTGGCAGTGTTTGCGCTTTTGATCGTGGCCGTCACGCCGCTATTCGCCGACTCGCAGGAGCTACCGCAAAGTCGGACCGAGATAGAGCTTTCGTTCGCACCGCTCGTGAAACTGACATCGCCTTCTGTTGTGAACGTTTACACGCAGAAGCGGGTCACATCGCGCGTCTCGCCAATGGAGCAATTCTTCTCAGGCGGCGTGGCTCCACGTGAGCGCGTACAAAATTCATTGGGTTCAGGTGTCATCGTGGGCGCTGACGGCGTAATCGTCACCAATAACCATGTTGTGGAAGGTGCGGAGTCATTTCGGGTTGTGCTAAGTGATCGCCGCGAGTTTCCGGCCGAACTGATTTTGGCCGATGAAAGAACTGATCTGGCCGTTCTAAAAATTGATCCGGAGGGCGTCAAACTGCCGACATTGCCGTTTGCAGATACCCGTGCAGCGCAAGTAGGTGACCTTGTTCTGGCAATCGGAAACCCGTTTGGTATTGGACAGACGGTGACGAGTGGCATCCTGTCTGCAACGGCGCGCACTGACGTCGGTATTTCTGACTATGCGTTCTTCCTGCAGACTGACGCGGCTGTGAACCCAGGAAATTCGGGGGGCGCGTTGATCAACATCAAGGGTGAACTGGTGGGTGTGAACACCGCGATCTTTTCACGGTCGGGCGGTTCCAATGGGATTGGTTTTGCCATTCCAGCAGAAATGGTCAAACGAGTGGTCGATGCTGCGATCAATGAGGGTACATTCGTGCGGCCATGGCTTGGTCTGGCTGGTCAGGCAGTCAGCTATGACATCGCAAAGGCTCAGGGACTTGATCGACCGATCGGGGTGATGGTGACTGAAGTTTACGAAGGAGGGCCGGCAGATCGCGCTGGCTTGAGACGCGGGGATTTGGTGACGGACATAGATGGTCGTGAAGTCTTTGATGAGAAAGGACTGAAATTCCTGGCGGCCATCAAGAGTCCGGGTGAAACAGCAGAGTTGAAGCTGATCCGAGGCGGGAAAATCGAAACCAAAAGGGTGAAGCTCGCGCCGCCACCTGGCGCCACGGAAGCGGATATCGTTCTCTTGGACGGCCCGAACGTCTTTTCCGGTGCGCGCGTGCTGGAGCTGTCACCGCGACTTGCCGAGGAGAACGGACTGGATCCTTTCCAGAAAGGCTCTGGCATCTATGTTCATTCGGTGCTCAGGCGCTCTGTTGCGCGAAACTTTTTTCGGCCAGGTGATATCATTCGGTCCGTCAACGGCATGTCGACGAAGTCTGTCAAAGACTTGAAGTCGGTGTTGAAGCCGGACGAGCGCAGCTGGAATATAGAACTTGAGCGAAACGGACGCATGATCCAGGGCACCGTGACGCTCTGAAACTCGCTATTTCGCGTGAACGACTACGGGCACGCTTTCGAATCCGAGTACAAAATTCGAAAGAACCCGCTCCGGACGTCCAACAACTTCAATATGCTCGAAACGTGAAAGAATTTCTTCCCATAGGATCCGTAGCTGCATCTCCGCGACACGGTTGCCCATGCAGCGGTGAATGCCGAATCCAAAGGATAGATGGCGCCTCGCATTCGCCCTGTCGATGACGAATTGATCCGGGTTTTCGATAGCCGTCTCGTCGCGATTGCCTGACGCATACCACATTACGACCTTGTCGCCTTTGCGCATTTGCTTGCCGCGGAATTCGAAATCTTCCTTCACAGTGCGCCGCATATGACCGAGCGGCGTTTGCCAACGAATGATTTCTGACACCATATTTGGCACGAGCGCCGGGTTTGCCTTCAGCTTCTCATACTGCTCGGGAAATTCGTTTAGCGCTACAATGCCGCCGGAAATCGAATTTCGTGTCGTATCATTTCCTCCAACGATGAGGAGCATGAGATTGCCGAGCAGTTGCATCGGATTGTTGACCATATCCCTGGTTTCCGGATCATGGGCAAAGAGCGAGATGAAGTCGAATTTCCGCGGTTGCTCGGCGCGCTCTTTCCAAAGGCCGGTAAAGTAGGCGAGACATTTGTGAAGTTCGGCTTCACGATGCTTCATATCCACTTCGATGCCGACAGTTTCTGATGTCGTTGTGACGTCAGACCAGTAGGGCAGGAGATGGCGATCTTCGAATGGGAAGTCGAACAGAGTCGCCAACATCTGAGTCGTCAATTCCTTGGACACTTTCTCAACCCAGTCGAACTTTCTACCGATCGGGACATCATCCAGAATGTTATTTACCCGTCGACGGATAAGAGCCTCGATATCACTTAACTGGGTCGGGGCAACTGCAGGCTGGACAGCTTTACGTTGCACGTCATGCACAGGGGGATCTGCAGCGATGAACATCGGCGTGTCAAAATCATCCGGCGCGTCCCCAATTACGATATCGCGTTCAGATGAAAAAATGTGATGGTTTGAATCCACTGCGATAATGTCGTCATATTTGGTAATTGACCAGAACGGGCCAAACTGGCTGTGTTCGCAATAGTGGACAGGGCTCTCCTGGCGCAGCCGTTTAAAGTATTCTCCGTGGCGGTTGTGTAGAAACAGTTCCGCACGCGATACATCAAGCGTTTCCAAGGGCAAGTCCCACGGATTCGGGATATCAGGCTCCAGGCTCTGGATTGTGTCCGCCAAGGTATCCTCCCAAATTTTGTTCTTATGGAGGACACGCTACGCTCGAATATTCGATACGGGAAGGTGTCAGGACGAACCGATTGTTGTGCGGTGCAACAAGCGATCATGCCCCTTGTAGCCCCCTGTCGCCATATGGAGCAGGCTGCGATTGTCCCACATAACGAGCATTCCAGGCTGCCATTTCTGCCTGTACTGGAATTGCGGCTGGGTCTGCCAGCGATAAATTTCGGTAATAAGCTCCCAGGCTTCAGTTGAATCCATTCCATCTATTCCGACGATATATCCTGCGCAGCCGAACAGAGCCTCACGGCCAGTTTCGGGGTGGCACGATATGATGGGGTGAAGCTGTGTCGCCTCGGCATCGTCGGAGGGACGGATGTCCATAGATCGTCCTGCCGCGCGATCCTTTTCGCCATAAAAGCCAGCCGGAGCGTAAGCGTTGCGAGCCGAATGAATAGCGTATTTCCCTTCGATGCGCTGACGAAGGCTGTCGGGCAATTGCTCGAGTGCCAGATGCTGGCTTGCAAACAGCGTATCGCCACCTTCAGGCGGGATTGTAATGCCGTAAAGGCATGTGCCTGCTGGCGGAGTTTTCTGAAAACTCCAGTCTGTATGCCAGGTCTCAGCGAAGATGGGGGCCGTCTCGTCAGCGGCTCGCTTCACAGCAATGATGTGCTGACGCCCTGGGATAGGAGCGATGAAGGGATCGTCACCGAACGGACCGAACATCAAGGTGAAACGCTCCAGATCATCATCGTCCATCGATTGTTCAGGAAACGCGAGCACATGGTACTGCAACCAGGCCGTACGTATTTCGTCTGCGACACTGTCCGAAACTGGCCTGGACAGATCCACTCCTGTTACGGATGCGCCGAATGGCTGCCCAGAAGGGCTAATCTGTAGCGACATGTTTTTTCCTCCCGGCTGATCTTACCACGAAGCCCGTTCCCGCATAGGAGTGCGTTATGTCTGATTTGTTTGCTGCCTCTGGCTTAGCCGATTCCGCTCCGCGCCCTCTCGCGGACCGCATGCGTCCGGCAAAGCTGGTCGACGTTGTGGGACAGGATCATTTGATCGGTCAGGGCGGACCGCTCAACAGGATGCTCGAAACCGGTCGCTTGTCGTCCGTTATTCTGTGGGGCCCCCCCGGCGTAGGCAAGACCACAATTGCTCGCCTTATGGCGTCTGAAACAGATTTAGAGTTTGAAGCAATCAGTGCCATTTTTTCTGGTGTGAAAGATCTGCGGGTCGTTTTCGACAAAGCGGAAGCTCGGCGCTCTGTCGGAAAAGGAACCCTGCTTTTTGTTGACGAGATCCACCGCTTCAACCGTGCTCAGCAAGACGGATTTCTGCCGTATGTCGAAAGCGGTGCAGTGACACTGGTTGGCGCCACAACGGAGAATCCCAGCTTCGAATTAAACGGTGCTCTGCTGTCTCGTTGCGCAGTCCTCACACTGAAGCGCCTTGAGCCGGATGATATGGAAGAGTTGCTCGGCCGCGCTGAGACAGTTGAAGGACGTAAACTGCCCGTCGAAACGCGCGCGCGTCAGGCCATGATCGATATGGCGGACGGTGACGGCCGTTACCTCTTGAACCTCGCTGAGCAGGCTTTCACTTTGGCAGATGATCCGCATTCGCTCACGTTAGACGAACTGAGCGCGGCTGTTCAGAAACGCGCGCCCGCATACGATAAGGATCGCGAAGAGCACTACAATCTCATTTCGGCGCTTCATAAATCGATCCGTGGCTCTGACCCAGATGCCGCTCTCTACTGGTTCGCTCGCATGCTCGAAGGTGGCGAAGATCCGCTTTTTTTGGCGCGCCGGTTAATCCGTATGGCCAGTGAAGATATTGGCCTCGCGGATCCCACGTCCTTGATGGTGTGTGGCGAGGCGGCTCGAACATATGAGCGCTTGGGCAGCCCTGAAGGGGAACTCGCGCTTGCGCACGCCGTCATACATTTAGCGACGGCGCCCAAATCAAACGCAGCCTACCTGGCCTACAAGGCTGCGCGTCGCGCCGCTGCTGACACTGGCAGCAGGATGCCCCCAAAACACATTCTAAATTCGCCTACGGCCATGCTGAAAGATCAAGGCTATGGTGCGGAATACCAATATGATCACGATTCCGAAGGTGGCGTGTCAGGTCAGAATTATTTTCCAGACGGTATGGCCACTCAAACCTTTTACAGTCCAATAGGGAAGGGGCGCGAGCGCCAAATCGCTGAGCGCCTTCAGGAGATCGCTGCCATACGTGCCCGTCAGCGGAGCAAATCATGACCCGCAATCGACCTGTGCCTGTCGTAACTCCTGAGAACAGGGAGTTCGTTCGGTCACTGATGATATACGAAGATGATGACCTCATTGCCTTCAACAAGCCGTCAGGGCTGCCGGTGCAGGATGGTCGGGGAATAGATCGTTCTCTCGATTCGCTTCTAGATGCGTTCGCGCGCTCGAACGGCAAACGGCCAAGACTTGTTCACAGATTGGATGCCGGAACTTCCGGCATCGTCGTTGTGGCCAAAACCCAGCCGGCCGCGGCGTTCCTGTCCGGAGAGTTCGCCGAGCGGCAAACCAGGAAGACTTATGTTGCGATCGTTGGTAGCAACCCGCCAGCAGAGAAATCGGGCCTGATCGACGTGCCACTCGTAAAGGTCCAAGAAACGGGTAGGTCCCGTATGATCGCTGCTCGCGCAGATCGTAAGGGCGCGTTGGCATCACGCACGAGGTGGGATCTGCTTGAGACGCGCGGAGCATGCGCAATCATGCGCCTTTATCCTGAATCCGGGCGCATGCATCAAATCCGCATCCATCTGGCGCATATAGGTTGTCCCATTATTGGCGACCCGATTTACGGCCATGGCGTGCGGGATGGCTGTCGTTTGATGCTGCACGCCTTGTCATTAGAAATCAGGAAGCCGTCCGGTGGTTTGTTGGAATTGACCGCCGATATCCCGTCCGACTTTGCCGAAGTCGTCAATGAGCTGGGCTTTGAGTCGTTGTCGAGCGCAGCCTGGTCGGGTTCAATGTGAGCTAGCGGCGTATTTCAGGTTTTCGTCCCATTCCGAAAACGCAAAGCCCGCCAGTTTCCTGGCGGGCGTTAGAAAATACCGGATCCGGATGAGTCTTATTGCTCGCGCAAGCGAGGTCCAACTGCGAGCATTTGACCGGAATTGACTGCATCTGCGGCTGCCAGATCTTCGATCAGCACCTGCATCCGGTCGTCATTGGCCACTGCACCCAGCATGTACGCAACGCGAGCAGTTTCTTCCGAAACTCCAAAAAGGCTCTCAAGCGCTTCGAACCCGGACTTCCGGCGAGGGTAGAATGTAAGACGTGGCGTAACTTCAGCGTCGATTCCGCCGAGTTCCTTGGCTTTGCTTATGGCATCCATGAAGCCCCCAATCTCGTCGACGAGGCCCTTATCGATAGCATCTTCGCCACTCCAGACTCGCCCACGGGCGACCGTGTGGACCTCATCATATGTCATGCCGCGCCCTTCACCGACAATGCCCAGGAAGCGATCATAGCCCCGCTTGAGCCAGGCCTTCACTTCGATTTCCTGTGCTTCTGTGAACGCGCCTGACCCATATGCATCGGCGAACTCGCCACCAACGCTGACCGTATCGAACGTGACACCGATTTTGTTGAAGGCACCTTCGAGCGCGAACTTCCCGCCATAGATACCGATCGATCCGGTGATCGTGGAACGATCAGCCATGATATAGTCAGCGCCAGCCGATACGTAGTAGCCGCCAGACGCGGCAACCGAGCCCATCGACACTACGACCGGTTTGCCTTTTTCTTGAACGCGCTTGATGGCGCGCCAGATTTGGTCGGACGCTGTCGGCGATCCACCTGGGCTGTCGACACGGAACACAATAGCTTTGACCTTTTCGTTGTCGCCCGCATCAAGAATTGCACGTGCGATCGTATCCGAGGCAAATGCCGGCGGGCTGGAAAACGGGGACCCACTTTCTGAGCCGCCGGTTACAATCGGACCTTCGCCACCAATAACGGCTATCAGGGGTGCTTTCAGACTTATTGTCGGCGCAATGTAGGCGGCCAGCTCTACAAACTCTGTATCTTCCCCGGCCCGTTCCCTGGCTGCGTCTTCGGCCTCTTCTGGCCAACCAAGCTTGTCCATGATCTTGAGATCAATAGCTTCCTGCGCGGTTTTTGGGCCGCTTTCCAATGCGCTCTTTACTGATTCGACTGAAAGTCCCCTGTCTTCCGCGATGTCGCTGAGAGAGACGTTCCATATCGACTGCGCGAGCGCCGTCATCGCTTCGCGGTGGGGCTCTGTGTAGGCAGTTTCATTGTAAGAGTTGGGCGAGTTCTTATATTCATAGAAGGGATAGATTTCGGATCTCACGTCGATTTTGTCGAACAGTCCCGCGAGAAACTCGGTTTCAAAAGTGACGCCGGTGGCGAAGAGGTCCGTGCCGGGCTGGATCCAGATTTCGTCGGCGGCTGTCAGCGACCGAAGTGCGGAGGGACCACTCATTCCATACGTACCCTGAGTGTGGGCAATGATGAACTTTCCGGAATCACGAAAACTATGGAAAGCTTTGCGAAGTTCCTCGGCGCGCGCGCTTCCCACGCCGATCATCGCTCCCCGCAAGTAAAGACCTTTCACAGCATCATCGGATTCGGCTGCTTTTAATTTTGTCAGCAGGTCAATAAATCCAGGCGTCTGTGAAAATGCCGCCAGGCCTCCAACCGGACTCTGATCTGGGTATTCCATATTGAGATCCAGACTGAGAACGACCCGGTCTGGCGCCGGAGGAGACGAGTTTGTCGCTCCTACGATAAGAATGGCGAAAAATGAGACCACCAGCAGGATAAAAACAAACATCGCGGCAAAGGCGCCTGCCATGGACAAGAAGAAGGTTTTCATTTGTGCGCGAACTCCGTGCGATGCAGTCAAATTGGCTTAATCCGGACTTTGCCGATTATCGATAAAAATGTAAAGGGTCAGCCGCACACGACAGGGAAACGTGAGCCTTGTCACACAATTGATGGTCCTGAGTGACTGAAACAATGTGATCGGGTGTTGCCAGAGTCAGCAAGAGTGGCTATCTCGCCTGCTTCGCGTTGGGGTGTCGCCAAGCGGTAAGGCACCGGTTTTTGGTACCGGCATTCCCAGGTTCGAATCCTGGCACCCCAGCCACCTTTCGAGGTGCACGCGATGGCGCAAACATATTTGTTACTGTATTGCAAGAGTTGCGTTCGATGGCGACGCGGATATTTTCTAAACGAATCGTAAAGCCTTATTGATCCCGTCGTTCAGGGTTGTTAGCGTCGGATTTCGCAAATAAGGGCGTTGCGGACTTGTTGCCAGAATGGCAAGGGTCAAAGCGAGAGAGCGAGCAGCGCTCCAAATTGGGCAGTGTCGGGCGTCTTTGCCTTGCGACTTCCAACATAACTCGGCCGGTGTGTTTTTTTGGCCAGGCATTGAAACCGGGACATCTTCGCTAGCAGGATGCCTGATTGTCGAATTTCCCGCGCAAATTTTTGCGCGACCGTTTGGAGAGTGAGAGGCAAACCTCATGATGAAACTTCTGTCACCAGCTCGCGGCGCTATCGCCGTAGCGCTGATTGCTGGACTGGCCATTCCGGCCCAGGCTCAGTTGCGCGATGCGCTTAATACGGGCGAGCAAGCCACACGGCGTGCTGAACAAGTCCAGGAACAAATCAATCAGCTTGACGACCAGCGAACCGACATGGTTCGCGAGTATCGTACGCTGCTGCAGCGTCGGGATGCTGCCGAGCTCTACTCAAAGCAGCAAGAGCTTGTTGTGAAGAGCCAGCGCGAAGAGATCGTGTCGCTCACCGAGCAGCTCGGTTCAATTGATGATATCACCGCTCAGACGGTACCGATGCTACTCAGCATGGTCGAAGATCTTCAGAATTTTGTTGCGGCAGATCTGCCATTCAAAAAGACCGAGCGCGAAGCTCGCCTTGATGGCCTCGTCGGCATCATGCAGCAGCCAAACGTGACAACCGCTGAACAGTATCGTCTCATCATGGATGCCTATCAGGCTGAAATGGAATACGGACGCACGATCAGCACCTGGCAGGAAGAAATCGACATCGATGGCAAGCCCACGACCGTCGACATGTTCCTTTATGGTCGTGTTGCTCTGGTTTACCTGACGCCAAACGGCAAGGCTTCCCGCTACAACCGGACGACCGGTGAATGGGAATCGCTGCCTGGCAAATACGGAGCCGATATCGCCAAATCGATCCGGGTTGCTCAAGGCAAGGCACAACAGGACGTCCTGTTTGGTCCGGTTCAGAAATTCTCAGTCGAATAGTCGGCGCGTTCCAGGGAACAAGAGGTATAAAAGATGTTGAATATTAAATCCTCGCTGAAGGCTCTGGGCGCGGCAACGCTGCTCGGTCTCAGCTCAGTAACACTCGCGGCACCTGCAGATGCCCAGGCGACTTTGAAGTCGGTTCTGGACAGTATCCGCAAGGACTCAAATGAAATGTCAGCTGCTGACCAAGCTCGCCTTCGCGAGTTCCAGCAGGACAAGAACGCCCAAGAAGCCAAGATGACCCAGGCGCGCGGTGCGCTTGCGACAGTCGAAGCTCGAGGGCGCGCACTTGGCGCTGAATTCGACGCCAATGAAGCAGAGCTTGGTGCTTTGGAAGCCCAAGTGTCCGAACAAGCTGGTGACTTTCAGGAACTCCTTGGTCAGTTCCGGACAGCTGCTGGCGAAACGATGCCAGAAATTGCGGACTCGTTTGCCAATTTTGACTACCCTGATCGGGTTGAAGGCATTGCCGAAATTGCAGAGGCTCGCACGCTTCCAAATCGTTCGCAGCTCGAACGTCTTCCAAAGGCTATGCTGCAGGAAATGCTGGCTCAGTCGGAAGTGAAAACGTTTACGGCTGTTGTTGATGGCATCGGCCCGGATGGCTCCAACGCAGAAGCAGAGCTTATGCGCGTCGGCGTGTTCACGGCCGCAACGACCAACGGCAAGAAGTTCGTTGAAGTGAAGAAACAGTCAGGCGGCGAAACCTTCCTGCAGGCGTTCAAACAGCAGCCCGCAGGCGCTTTCAGCTCTGCAATGGGCTCGCTGATCAACGCCGGTCCAGACCAGCTGGTGCGTGCTCCAGTTGATCCATCCAAGGGGAACCTGTTCGGTATTCTGGGCGACCTTCCCAAGTTCGGCGATCGTTTGCAGCAGGGCGGACCTGTTGGTGCGGTGATTGCGGCACTTGCTGCGATAGGTATCCTTATCGGCTTCTACAAAATATTCACGCTATTCACGATGGGCGGCGCCATGCGCAAGACGGCGAAAACCCGTCAGGCTGGCACCGGAAATCCGCTGGCACGCGTGTTTGAGACGTATGAGACGAACCGCAATGCTGACATCGAGACGCTTGAACTCAAGCTCGACGAACAGATCCTCCGTGAATCTCCACGCATTGAGCGCTTCAACGACATCATCAAGGTGTTCGCGGCTGTGGCTCCACTGCTTGGTCTCCTCGGCACGGTTATCGGTATGATCATCACTTTCACCACCATCACGATCTACGGTGCAGGCGATCCGAAACTGATGGCTGGCGGTATCTCGGTCGCTCTGATGACCACCGTGTTTGGCCTTGTGGCCGCCATTCCGCTCTTGTTGATCCACGCTGTCGCTTCGTCGATGGCTCGCGGTAATCAGCAAATCCTTGACGAGCAGGCCGCTGGCCTGGTTGCTGAGAAAGCGGAATCCCTGCGCGGGGCGATGGCGTAAGCCATCCCCCTCGTTTCACTCGAGGAGGAGGAACCCGACATGGGTTTTGCAGATCTACAAGCTTTCCTCGATCGTGGCGGTCCCGTGTTGATTGTCATTATGGCAGCAACATTCTTCATGTGGGCATTGATCCTGGAACGACTGTTCTATTTCAGGTTCGCTCACAAGCAGGTGGCCGCGGAAGCGATCGCGGAGTGGCGCTCGCGCTCCGATCGGAAGTCAACGTTCGCCCATTGGGTGAAAGACAAGCTGGTGTCTGAAGTTCGCGCGAAAGCCGAACAGAACGTGCAACTGACCAAGGCCATGGTGGCGCTCGCGCCGCTACTTGGTCTGCTCGGCACGGTAACAGGGATGGTGGCGGTATTTGACGTCATGGCCATCACGAATGGCGCCGATGCGAAGGCAATGTCTGCCGGTGTGTCTCGTGCAACAATTCCAACGATGGCTGGCATGGTTGCCTCGCTTTCCGGGATTCTCTTCACGTCAGGTATGGATCGTCGTGTAAACCGCTCGGTTCAGTGGGTTGAAGATGAGATGGAGATCGGCTGATGCGCGGACGCAAGGCAAGAAGCGCCGAAGAGGCAAACGTCGATCTCACGCCGATGCTGGACGTGGTGTTCATCCTGCTCATCTTCTTCATTGTGACGGCTACGTTCGCTCAAGAAGAAGCTTTGGGTCTTGAGCCACCGCCACCGCCATCGCCAGAAGAACCGGACAAGCAAGTTCCGGCGATTTTGATCCTGATCGACGAGACCAACCTGATTTCCGTGAATGGCCGACCAACCGATATCGGTTCGGTTCGGGCAAACATCGAGCGGGTTCGGGCCGAAACGCCCGAGAGTGCGGTTGTTATCCAGGCGCATCCAAGGGCGAAGAGCGGCGTGGTCGTTCTGATCCGTGATGCGGCGTACAATGCAGGCTATAGGGACAGAGTGAACCTCGTCCTTACGGCCGTAGATTAGAGGAGCGACAAAACATGGCACGCAGAAAACGCCAATCAGTCGCCGGTGGTGGGGGCTCGGATGACGACGTCAACCTGACTCCCATGCTGGACGTTGTGTTCATCCTGCTCATTTTCTTCATTGTGACCGCACAGTTCATCAAGGAGCCGGGTGTTTCGATCGTCAGGCCTGAGGTCGATAACAAATCTCAGGTCAAGCCGCTCGCCATTCTCATTGCAATCAACGAGGACAGCGAAATCTACATCGACAAAAAGCAAGTCAACGCAGACGAGATTGGCTTCACATTCAAGCAATTGCGTGAAGACAACCCCAAGGGCGAGGTCGTTGTTCAGGCGGATGTGGATGCTGATGCCGGAGTGCTCGTGGACGTGATGGAAACGATCAACAAGATCGATGGCGCGACCGTTATCAATATCTCGGCTAAGATAGAGTAGGAGACAGAGACATGTTCAACAGTCCCTTTCTTAGGTTGGGCGTAGCGTTCGCGATTGCGGTACCCATCGTCTACTTTCTTTTCATCCTGATGAGCTCTCTGATCAACGTCACTGAGATCAAGGTTGATAAAGGTGAGCAGCGCGTGCTGGCGGCAATTACGCCTCAGCAGCAGGATAGTGAAGTGCGTACGCGTCAGCGGTCCAAGCCAAAGCGGCTTGATTCCGCTGCCAAGCCACCACCCCCACCGAAAGTGTCGGCGACCAAGTCGCAAATCAATCTTCCCACGCCGAAGATTGCAGGTGCGGCCCCAACAGAGCTTAATCTTGGCCGGATGCAGTCTCTGGCCATCGATCCGGTGGCGATTTCTGACCGGGATGCTCAACCCATTCGCCCACCGACGCCGTCGTTCCCGCAACGTGCTGCGGAGCGTGGTATTGAAGGAAGCTGTGACGTTCGCTTTGATGTGGACACACGCGGTCGCCCCTACAATGTCCAGGCGAACTGCACGAACGACATGTTCAAACGTGAAGCGGAACGGGCAGTTTCGCGCGTGGAGTTTGCGCCGAAAATCATTCGGGGCAAAGCAGCTGAGCGAAAGAATGTTGTTTATCCACTCGAATTCAAACTCCAATAGGAGCGAGTTCGCGCACGGCTGCATATTCATTGAAGAGCGCTCCGACTGGAGCGCTCTTTTTTTGGAGACTTTGAAAGCATGCTGACCGGCTTGAGTACTCACCTTATAAATGATATAAAGTAACATTGCAGGATTCGAAATCCGAAACGTTTTTGACTCGGTTTTCTTCGATTTCACAACAGGCGGAATGTTTAGACAGACAGACTGTCCACAGGAGTTGATCAAGACGTTTTCGGATGACGAATTACATTGACGAGACGGGTGATAGCGACCCATAAAGTTATGGATACGCACACCTTAAATCGGGCAGAAGCGCGCTGTGGAAAAGCACTATGTTGCGCGCAGAAGTTCTTGATCCCGCTCAACAATTCCGGTTGATTGGGCCAAACGCCGCGAGCAGCGCGGACAGGAGAGGAAACATGGGAATTAGAGCAACTCTCAAGAGCGCCGTCGTTGTGGGCCTGATGGCCACGATGGGGGCAGGTGCCGCGCTTGCGCAGTCTTGTACAGACACCGAATTCACATCGAAAACGGGTCAGACCTATCTCGAGGCTGAACAGGCGGCGATGGTGAAGAAGGATTTCGCCACAGCGATATCGAAACTCAATTCACTTCGGACGCAACCGCTAAATTGTTACGAAGAAGGCGCTGTAATCAAGCTGTCCGCCTATATCAAAATCGAGAATGGTGACCGCAAGGGTGCTGTTCAGGACCTTCTGACGGCTTTGAACAAAGGCTACATTCCTGAGGCCGACGCTGCACAGACATATTACAACATTGCCCAGATCTATCTTCAGGAAGAAGATCTCGCCAAAGCGCTTGAGTACATGACCAAGTGGCAGCAGGCTGGTGGCAAGCCGGATCGGACCCAGAAATGGCAACTGGCTGTTCTCAATCAGCGCGCGGACAAGTTCAAAGAGGCTGTTCGGTGGGCTGAAGAAGTTCGTCGGGATGACGGCTCGAACTTCAAACAGGAAGTCTATGACCTGCTGTTGTTCCTTTATAACCAGACCGATGAAAAAGCCAAAATGGCAGAGGTTTTGGAGGTTCTCGTCGAGCGGAATCCGTCCGAGCGAAAGTATTGGGATGCTATCGCCGGTAACTATTTTGCGGACAATGAAGAGCGCAAGGCGTTCGAAGTTCAAAAGGCAATGTATCTCGGTGGTCTCTTGAAGACACAAGATGAGCTGATGCGCATCGTTAACTTCTACAACCGATTCAATGCGCCTTACCACGCTGCTCGCATCCTGGAAAAAGAGATGAATGCCGGCCGCGTTACCAAGAACCTGGATCGCTTGGAATTGCTGGCTAACCTTTATCAAGTGGCACGTGAGCACGAGAAAGCCATTCCGGTTATTAAACAAGCTGCTGATGCTGGCGGTGGCGGGGCGATGTATGAGCGCCTCGGTCGCTCTTATGCAGACCTCCAGCAATGGAAAGAGGCGGAAGAGTCGCTGGCCAAGGCGATCAGCATGGGTGGCGTTAAGGACCGCGGCAATGCTTATGTGCTGATTGGACAGTCGCGCTATGAACGAGGCGATCGCTCCGGTGCCAGGGAGTCTTTTAAAACAGCAGGAAATAGTGCGGGACGTAGCTGGATCGACTTCATGAACTCCGAAGAGAACACCAAGCGAGCGCTCGTGTGTTTCGAAGTGCAGTCGGCTTGGCTCAATGTCGAAAACGAAGCGAAGATTTGTAAGCGTCTGGCTGTTCTGGGCGAAGAGAACATCCCCGAAAACTGCAAGACTATCAGGGAGCGCCTGGACGCTGCTGAAGCCAAGTTCAATGCTACGCCAGAGTGCAAAGGGCAGGGAACTTGAACCTGGCCACGTTTTAAGAAAGCATATCGTTTTCATAAAGCCCCGAGTTTATTGCTCGGGGCTTTTTTACGATCGATCTTTGCTATTCGGGTGGTAGCCTATTCTGCGTAACGACAAAAAGAGCCGCCGACGGATTATCCCGTTGGCGGCTCTTTTGTTGGCAGGTTGAAGGTTATTAAATCAGGAGGCTGTAGACGAAATCCCGAACGATGTTGCTCCCGACTGTCCAAGTGGCGCGGAAGACTCATTTGCAGCGGTTGGCGATGCACCCTTGGGTCCCGTTTCCTTCAGGGGATCGTCGGCGTGCTTAACCTGGCCTTCAAATACTGCGTTCGACTGGATCTGCAGCGAAGCATGGACGATGTCGCCCTTAACATGGGCGCCTGATTCCAATTCGACCTTCCGTGCGCGAATTGAGCCGCGGATCTTTCCTTTGACCTTTACGACCTCGGCTTTCACTTCACCGGTGATTTGTCCTGATGCGCCGATCGTGATGTCGGTCGCGCTTACGTCGCCATCAACAACGCCATCAATTTGTAAGGCACCTTCGGAAATCACCGAACCATTTATCTTCATGTCCGCGCAGATGATGGATGCGGCTCTGGCGGCGGGCTTCATCGCAGCGCCGCGAATTGCATCCTGTGCAGGAGCCGCTTTTGCGGGCTCCGATGTGTTGGATTCCGGGTTTTTGTTTTTAGTGAACATGGCGACCTGCTTTCAAGAATTTCGCTGGATCATAAGGTTTGCCGTTGAACCAGATTTCATAGTGAAGATGGTCTCCCGTGCTTCGTCCGGTGGTCCCCATCTTGCCAACCAAGTCTCCGACTTCGACAATATCACCTTTGGATACCGTAATACCGCTCAAGTGGCCATAGCGAGACTTGAAGCCATGTCCGTGATCGACCTCGACCAGGCGACCGTATCCGCCTCTTGCGCCCGCAAAAGATACCTTGCCAGGCCCTGCCGCTATGATCGGCGCTGCATGATAGGCCGCCATATCCAAGCCGTTGTGCCAGCCGGGCCGTTTCCTGAACGGGTCTATACGTATGCCATAATCACTGGTCTGACGATAGGGCACGCCGACAGGACGTCCAAGCGGCAGGCTCGCCACGATCTGTTCGTAGTAACGCATTTCTTCAACGCGGGCGCGTGTTTGAGTCAGGCGATTGTAGAAAGTTGTATCTGCGTTTGAAAGCTTGTCTGCACCTGACGTCATCGTCGCAATAGAGACGAGCGGCCCGCCCATCTCTGCGCCAGACATGATGCGGTCGCTGCCAACAGATGTGAGTTGCAGTACGCCACGTGCGCGCTCGGCGCGGTCAATCGCCATGTCCTCAGCTTCGTTCAGGATGCGCTCCTGATCGTATTTCAGGTTCTTCAGGCTGACTCGCGTGCCGCTTGAATCAAACGATGCGGTAATGGGAGAAAAGTTGCGTGACTGGCGATTGTCGGCTTCTTCAATCGACGCCTTGACCAACAGGCCTGTCCCATCACCTCTCAGCGCCGAAACCTCAAGGTTTTCGTCGCCTTTCAGCTTGTCAAAAAGTTCTTCCAGGGCCTTCTGTCGATCTTCCCACTCGGCCGTCTCCTTCTGGAAAGCGTCCGTGCGTTCTTCGAGCAGGGAGCGGGACAGCGCATCTTTCGCGCGCAACTCCTGCACCCAGCGCTCGTATTTTGCGAGTTCGCGGTCATCGGGATTGCCAGCAATTGTACTGGAAGGGCCGCCGAGCACGTAGCTGCCGGTGACAAACAGGGTCCAACCTGCCAGCGCTGCCGCCCCTGCAGCAATGATTGCCTGTTGCCATGGAGACACCGAAATATATCGGACCGTGCCACCGCTACGGTGATAGATCTGACGTTCCGGGAACGCTCGATCAAACGCCGCTTTAACGTTAGCACTCCACTTAGCCATTCACGCCACCTGTCGACTGGAAATCACACCCCATGCTGCAATAAACACTACAGCACGTTTCCCAAACCCGTGGACCACATAAATACCCATTTCGAACGGGGGTGAAAGCCCTACGGAACACAATTCATGCAATTTTTCGCCTATTTGGGTAAATCCCCTGTTAAAGCTCGAATTTTTGGGTGAACGGAGCGTAATTTTTGGTCACCTGTCAGCCTTTTAACGATTCAAGCACGGCCTGAGCGTGTCCTTTGACCCTGACCTTTGGCCAGATTCGACTAATTCGCCCTTCTGGATCTATCAGGAACGTCGAACGTGCGATGCCCATGTAAGATCGCCCGTACATATTCTTTTCCACCCAGGTGCCATAGGACTCGCATACATTGCCGTCTTCATCGGAGCCGAGTTCGATTTTCAGATCGTGCTTCCCGATGAATTTTTGGTGCTTTGCGAGAGAGTCACGAGAAACCCCGAGAATGTTAGCGCCAGCCAATTCGAACTGGTTTGAGAGCTCGGAGAAATCTTTCGCCTCGTTCGTGCAACCGGGTGTGTCGTCCTTCGGATAGAAGTACAAAATCAGATACTTGCCTCGATAAGTGGCGAGTTGCTTCCGACCGGCAGTCGTTTCAATAATAAAATCAGGTGCTTTCGTGCCTGCCTCAAGTGCCTGGGTCATGTAATCCTCCTATGGTGCCCGAATAGGTCTGTGCTTATATCCGAAGCGTGCAGCCCAGCTGCCTGTTACGTGTCGCGAGAAGTTTAAGGAGCGTGCTCTTGGTTCGCCAGACCGCCTCAACGGTTATTCTGGAAATACTTGGCGGTCTGATTCTGCTTGTTCTGGTGGCGGCCGGCTTGCTGGCGTTTCGATTGGCCAGCGGACCACTCGAGCTGGGCGTCTTCCGAGATGATGTCGAGCGTGCTCTGACAGCGGCCCGTGGCGGACGATCTGTTGAGATCGGCGAGGTTTTCCTCGAATGGTCGCAAGACGACCGGCGCGTTCTCGTAAACGCACGAGACGTACAGCTGTTCGATGATGCTGGCAGTCTTGGAGCCGAAGCAAAGAGAGCAGATATTACGCTGGCGGGGTCGGCGCTTGTCTTTGGCAAAGTCGAGGTGCTCGCGATGCATCTCGATGATGGCTGGATCAATGTCGACAGCATTACTGAAACAGAGTGGAGGGTTGCAGGCGATCCATTGCCTGAGATACCTGCCGGGGAGTTGCCGACCACGGCTGCGGAATGGCTAGATCGTGCCAATGAGATTTTGCCGCAGTTGCTCGTTGCTTTGGAGCAAGCCGAAACGGTCGTCGACCTGGAGCGCGTGTCATTCGATCATTTCGAAGTGCATGTCAGGGATGCCGACCAGAAAAACATTCTCACGCTGCGGTCTGCCAAGGGGCGTCTTGCGCGGGAGGCGGATGGAATTGTCCTGTCAGTTTCAGGCAGTGGAAAAGGCGAAGGACTGCCAGCTGGGCTTGCGGTCTCGCTCGCAACATCGGGCCTCGGTGAGCGTCTGAAGGCCGAGTTTGCCGTTGCGCAGTGGCCACTCGCTGATCTCGCGGTCCGGCTGGGCATGAGCCGTGATAGATTCGAAGGCCTTCCGGCCAACGTGTCCGTATCCTTCGATGTGTCAAAAGCGGTCGGCGTCGAGCAGATACTGGTCGATATCCTTGCTGGAGAGGGTCGGTTGCCGGTCGGCAACACAGAGTACGACGTGCAGGATCTCGACCTGAAGATCGCATACAATTCAGGAACGGATGCGATAACGCTTGAAGCCAGCAGCAATCGCATCGGCCCGATCCAGGGGCGCGTCCTTCTCAACATTCAGGACGCCATGAAGGGGCAGGATTTTCGCAGATTCAATCTGATCAGCCCTCGTCTGGACCTGGATCTGACGCCGACCTTTGAAAAGGTCATTGCCCTGGAGAAGGTCAATATCGACGGAGAGGTGGATCTGTCGCGGTATGCCCTACGCGATACGGTTGTTGATATGACGATGGGTGCTGACCGTCTCAAGGCTTCCGGCTCCATCGAACTCACACCTGATCGAAAGCCAGGCGAGCCTCCAGTGATCGGTAGTTTCGACCTTGCGTCAGAAGGGGATATCAGTCGCGATACGGTGTTGGCATTCTGGCCAGTTGGGCTTGGCGCTGGTGCGCGGCGATATGCTGCCAATCGGGTCACGTCCGGAGTGGCGTCTTCCATCGACGGCCACATGGATTTACTGAGAGACAGTTTTTCAGCAGGCTATTTGAATGACGACCATCTGCGCTTGGACTTTCAGGTTCGGGGTGCGGCCGTAAGGTTTCTCGACGATTTGCCGGCTGTTGAAAACGCATCAGGTAAAGGCCGGCTCACGGGAAATGGGTTCAAAGTCGTCCTGGACAGTGGCGACTATGGAGGCTGGGTCCTGGATGACGGCGTTGTCGATTTCCCAGCGTTCAATCCGCGCGGTGTTCCTTTCAGGGTTTTTGCGAAGGGCAGAGGTCCGGCGACTAATATCATGAAAACGCTGGCAGAATCGCGCCTCAAGATTGATTTTAAACCGGACAGACTTTCCGGCGATGCCGAGATGACATTCGAGATGTTCCGTCCGGCGCTTGATAATGTGCCGTATAGTGATGTTCGATTTTCTGCATTGGGAACCGTGACTCAAGGCGGATTGAAGAATGCCGCTTTGGGGTTCGATCTGACAAAAGGCAACTTCAAGGTAAACGCCAGTCAAACAGGCGTCACTGTCAGCGGATTTGGCGATCTGGGACCTTCGCCGGTCCAGTTCACGTGGCGCGATTCGTTCAATGACGGCCAGCAGCCATCGAACCTCTCCGCAACGGCGGTCGTAACGCCCGACCTGCTCAATCGCTTCGGAGTATTGGGAAGAGCCTACCTTTCAGGAGAGATACCGATCGAACTTCAAGCTCAGCTTCTCGGAGACCGCCTTGTCTCTGCTGACACAGCGCTTGATCTTGGTGAGGCCAGACTTGATATCTCTGAAATCGGATGGGTGAAACCAAAAGGCGTTCCGGCCAAGGCATCAATTCAGTATGAGAAGGCTGGCACGCTTTCCAAATCGACTGTGCTGTTCACGTCTGAGAATGCCCGCCTCGACGGTGACTACATTCTTGGTGAGGATTCCAGGCTTGTGTCCGCGCTCGTTAGGCGAGCCTACCTCAAGAACAAGGCGGATTTCGGGGGTGATGTCGCGCGGGCGCAGGGCGGTGGCCTAATTGTCAATCTTGATGGTACGTATTTGGATTTGTCCGGGATGATGTCCGGGCTGGGGGCTGCAGGAACGGCAGATTCGGGGAACATTACCCCACTCAGCATCAGCGCCAATCTGGATGCACTCACACTCCGATCGGGTCTGGACATGCGTGATGCAAAGCTGACAGCCAAGACAGGAGCTAAAGGACTGTCCCTATTCACCGCTTCCGGGAAGGCGGACGATGGCTCGCCATTTTCCGCGAGATATGATGCCACACCTTCTGACGGAGCGACGGTCAATATTGCGAGCGGGAATGCCGGGTTTATGGCGCGCGCCTTGATCGGCGCAGATTTTCTCGAGGGGGGGAATCTCGACCTGACCGGGAAGTTCACCAAGGATAATTCACCAGCAAATTTTGATATCGTTCTTACGGATGTACGTATGCGAAATGCGCCATTTCTGACCCAGATACTTTCGCTGGCCTCACTTCGGGGGCTGGCTGATACGCTGGGCGGAGAAGGCGTGCTTTTCTCCCGCATCGATGTGCCATTGAAGTTGTCGAATGGGCGCTATGTTGTGGCAGGCGCCAAGGCTCAGGGGCCGGCACTCGGTTTGACCACGAGTGGCTTCATTGAGGGTGGCGATGGGACGATTGAATTCAATGGGGTGCTTGTTCCCAGTTTTGGGATGAACTCCGCATTGGGCGGAATTCCGATCATCGGTGACCTGGTCGTTGGACGGGATGGCGAGGGCGTCTTTTCATTGACCTATGCAGTGAGTGGAACGCTTGAAAAAGCCAATGTGTCCGTCAATCCGCTCTCCGCGCTGGCGCCGGGCGTCATTCGGCGAATTTTCGAAAATCCCTCGGACACCAGAATTCCGGAAGCCAAATTGCGTCAGCCGAACGAGCCGATTCCGTCGGAGCTACCGCCTATTCCAGAAGAAACATTTGAATAGAGCGTCTGGTCTAACTCACCTTCAGCAAGGCATGTCGCTTTTTTCCGGCCGACAGCTTGATCGCGCCGTCAACAAGATCCGTCGAATTTATCGTCCCATTCTGATCGCTGACCGTCACATCATTCACCTTCGCCGCACCTTGTTTGATCAAACGGCGCGCTTCACCGTTGGATGCAGCAAGGCCAGCAGCGGAAAAGGCCGCAGCGATCAACATACCTGAGTCTAGATCCGCTTGCGCTACTTCGACGGTCGGCAAGGCATCAGCTGACGAACCCTCACCAAAGACGGCCGCTGCGGCGTCAGCGGATTTGGCTGCCGCTTGTGGGCCATGCAAAAGCGTCGTTGCCGCATTGGCCAAGGCGACCTTGGCATCATTGATTTTTGCCCCCTCATATTGTTCCAGGGATGCGATCGTCGCGAGATCGAGATCTGTGAACAAACGAAGGAATCGACCGACATCCGCGTCTTCCGTATTGCGCCAGAATTGCCAGTATTCGTATGGGCTCTTTCGGTCGGCATTAAGCCAGACCGCACCATCAGCCGTCTTGCCCATCTTGCCGCCCGACGCTGTCGTAATCAGGGGTGATGTAAGGCCATAGGACTCGCCGCCGGCAACCCGGCGTGTAAGATCGACACCGTTGATGATGTTGCCCCATTGGTCGGAGCCACCCAGTTGCAATCTCACGCCATACCGCCGGTAGAGCTCAAGAAAATCATAGGCCTGGAGCAGCATGTAATTGAATTCGAGGAACGTGTAGGGCTGTTCGTTGCGCAGGCGACGGTCGACGGTTTCCTGCTTGATCATGGTGTTAATCGTGAAGTGGACGCCGTAGTCGCGTAGAAATTCGACGTAGCCGATCTTCGAAAGCCAGTCGTCATTATTGACCATAATAGCGTCAGTCGGCCCGTCGCCAAATGTCAGGAAAGGTTCGAATGCTCTTTTGATGCCGGCCATATTTGACGCGATCTGCTCGTCGGTGAGCAGAGGACGCGATTTTTCCTTGTCGGTGGGATCACCAACTTTTGTCGTGCCTCCGCCCATCAGGACAACCGGCTTGCCACCACATCGCTGAAAATGGCGCAGCATCATGATCTGGAGTAGCGATCCGACGTGCAGACTGTCAGCAGTGGCGTCGAAGCCGATATAGGCAACGGGCGTTCCTGAGGCGCAGTATGCATCCAGCTCTGCGGGGTGAGTCATCTGCTTGATGAAGCCCCGTGAATCCAGCGTTTTCAGGAATTCCGACTTGTATTCGGTCATGGTCTCGTGTCTCCGTAAGCGCAGGCGCGTAACACGGAACGAGGGACTCTTGAACCATCCAATTCACGATCAGAAGCCGCAATGGGTGGCGGGATTCATGTCCGGAACTTCACTGGATGCTACAGATGCGGCGCTAATTCTGACGGATGGTGTGCAGGTTCTGGAATTTGGCCCGGTGGCCGAGCGCAAATATTCGACCGTAGAACGACAGATATTACAGGATGCGACGGATGCGGCGCGTGCCTGGAACTGGACCGGACCGGCGCCTGATGATGTGTTTGAGGCGGCGCGCAGGGTGGTGACTCATACGCACGCAGAGGCGTGGGAGATGCTGCAGGAGGGTGGGGGTAAGGGTGTGGTCGCGACGTTGGCGGGCGTGCATGGCCAGACTGTCCTTCATCGCAGGTCCAAACCTGGACATCCGGGCGCGACGCTTCAGTTGATCGATCCCCTTGGCCTGCAAACTGCGCTCGGGGTGCCGCTCGCTTATGATTTCCGGACGGCAGACGTGGCAGCGGGTGGGCAGGGCGCCCCGCTGGCGCCTGTCTATCATGGCGCGCTGCTGGAGCGGGCGGGTGATGGCGCGAGCGCGGTGCTGAATCTGGGTGGTGTGGCGAACATTACGGCGCGCATGGCGGATGGCACATTGTTCGCGTTTGATACCGGCCCTGCAAATGGCCCCATCGACGAATGGGTCGAAGGATACGGGAAAGGCACGCATGATGTGGGCGGCGCCTTCGCAGCGGCCGGGCGGGTCCATGAGGGGTTGCTGGTGCAGTTGTTGGACCATGACTGGTTCGCTGAGCTGCCACCGAAATCACTCGACCGCTATGATTTCAATGCGAGCATGGCGCGTGGCCTGTCATTCGAGGATGGTGCGGCTACGCTGACCGCCTTTTCGGCGCGGGCCGTAGCGGCGGGTGTTGCCCAGCTGCCTGACACGCCTGAGCGTGTGATCGTGTGTGGAGGCGGGCGTCACAATCCGTCCATGATGGCGGCGTTGCGCGGGGCGCTGCCATGCGCCGTGCTAAGCGCGGAAGATGCTGGCTGGCGGGGGGATTCCATCGAGGCAGAGGCGTTCGCGTTTCTGGCCGCGAGAAC
>TARA_R110000751_G_scaffold259709_3_pt1 | contig 79555 bp, 65 predicted proteins | sample TARA_R110000751 | Tara Oceans TARA_R110000751 (sample SAMEA4398001) | marine metagenome | biome: Polar Biome; feature: [MES] marine water layer (ENVO:01000295) within the mesopelagic zone...; material: water (ENVO:00002006), including particulate matter (ENVO:01000060) such... | reverse complement strand
GGACCGGTTACCGAGCCTATCGACACCTTGCCGCCGTAGCCTGATTTGAGCTCTTCGATTTCCCGCTCAACTTCATGCAACCCCCTCAATACGGACTGCGCGCGGATTGCCAAACGCAGGCCGTATTCCGTCAGAACAATACCCTGTGCGTGGCGATCGTATAATCGGACACCGACAATCCTTTCGATTTCTGCTGACAGACGCGATGCCGCCGGCTGGGAAATGGAAAGCCGGATGGCCGCGTCACTGACGCGGCCGGTCTCCTTGAGGGCAACCATCAGGCGCAAATGGCTGAGTTTCAAACCTTTGTTGATAAAATTTGACTGCTGCGGGTCCAAGGTCATTCGAAAGGCATCTCCGGGCGCTTTGGTAAATTTGGTTTTCGTGCACGTGACCTTCATTGATATAACATAAAAGATATATAACTAGAGAAAATTCGAATTTGACGGATATATTGTTGCTTCATAGGGTGCGGCGATCAGCTCTGAAACAGAGTCTGACAATGAAACGGGCGGCCAGGCCGTCATCAGGGAGAGAGTCAACAGCGGCAATATCGCGTCAGAATACGTAAACCGTGTTGGCGGTCTTCAGCTTCTCGGGAGGAAATTATGAAGATCCTACAGACAGTCATTGCCTCGTTTGCAATGGCAGCCACAGTATTTGCCGGCGCAGCCATTGCTGCGGACAAGGGCACAATCGGAATCGCCATGCCGACAAAATCGTCAGCACGCTGGATTTCGGACGGCAACAGCATGGTGGAGCAGTTTGAAGCCGCCGGCTACAAGACAGACCTTCAATATGCGGAAGACGATATTCCCAACCAATTGGCGCAAATTGAGAACATGATCACCAAGGGTGCCAATGTTCTGGTGATTGCGGCCATTGATGGAACAACGCTTTCAAATGTGCTGGAAAATGCAAATGCCGCAGGCATCAAGGTCATTGCCTATGACCGCTTGATCCGAGACAGCGGTCATGTGGATTATTATGCCACTTTCGACAATTTCCAGGTCGGCGTGCTGCAGGCCGAGGCTTTGGTCAAAGGCTTGAAGGCAAAGGGTGACGGTCCTTATAATGTCGAGCTTTTCGGCGGTTCTCCGGACGATAACAATGCATTTTTCTTCTACAATGGTGCAATGTCCGTCCTTCAGCCGATGATCGATAGCGGTGAAGTCGTTATCGTATCGGGCCAGATGGGTATGGATAAAGTCGGCACCCTGCGTTGGGACGGTGCTGTTGCCCAGGCCCGCATGGATAATCTTCTGTCAGCCTTCTATACGGAGAAGGATGTTGACGGGGTCCTGTCGCCCTATGATGGATTGTCCATCGGCATCCTTTCGTCCTTGAAAGGTGTTGGTTATGGATCTGCCGACAAGGCGATGCCCATCGTGACCGGACAGGACGCCGAAGTGCCTTCCGTCAAATCCATCCTTGCCGATGAGCAGAACTCGACCGTGTTCAAGGATACCCGTGAACTCGCACGCGTCACAGTCGGCATGGTTGATGCTGTTCTGGGCGGCAGTGAGCCGGAAATCAACGATACGAAAACCTATGACAATGGTGTGAAGATCATACCGTCCTATCTGTTGAAACCGGTATCTGTGGACAAGAGCAATTGGGAAGAAATCCTGATTGGCAGCGGCTACTATACCAAGGACCAGATTCAATAGGTCTGGTATCACCTTGCGGGCGGGAGCCGGTGGTTTCCGCCCCCATCAATGCAGCATGCAGACAGTTTGGGCAGTGTCATGACACAGGCTGAAGCACCTTCGCAGCAGTCCACATCTCCATCTGGCTCTTCCGGTGAGGCCAATTTCCGCTCGGGTGCCGATCAGGACATTATCCTGGAGATGCGGCACATCACCAAAAGCTTTCCTGGCGTCAAAGCCCTTGATGACGTCAGTCTGAAAGTGCAGCGCGGAGAAATCCATGCGCTGGTCGGCGAAAATGGGGCCGGCAAGTCGACATTGATGAAGGTTCTCAGCGGTGTCTATCCGCATGGAAAATACGCCGGTGATATCGTCTATAATGGCGAAGTGCTGGCCCTGCGCGGCATAGCCGACAGCGAAAGCAGGGGCATTATCATCATTCACCAGGAGCTTGCACTTGTGCCGCTTCTGTCGATTGCCGAAAACATCTTTCTTGGCAATGAGATTTCGTCAAAGGGCATCATTGACTGGCCTGAGACCAACCGCCGGACCTCCGAACTTCTAAGCAAGGTCGGTCTTTCAGAAAACCCGGAATCGCTGGTTTCGGATCTGGGTCTTGGCAAGCAACAACTCATCGAGATTGCCAAGGCGCTTTCCAAGGAAGTCAAGCTGCTCATTCTGGATGAACCGACATCATCGCTGAACGAAAAGGACAGCGATACATTGCTGGCGCTTCTGACGGAATTCAAGGCGCGCGGAATTTCCTCCATTCTCATCTCGCACAAGCTGAACGAGATATCGCGGGTCGCCGACACGATCACCGTGCTGCGCGACGGTACATTGGTCAGTACGCTGGACTGTCATGCACAGGCGATCAGTGAAGACCATATTATTCGAGACATGGTGGGCCGTTCTCTTTCCGATCGGTATCCTCCCAGGACCCCGCAGATCGGCAGCGCCGTGATGCAGGTGCGCGACTGGACGGTCCACCATCCGCTTTACCCGGACAACAAGGTTGTCTCGGGCGTCGATTTTGATTTGCGGCGCGGCGAAGTTCTTGGCATTGCCGGGCTTATGGGGGCAGGGCGCACAGAGCTTGCCATGAGCCTGTTTGGTCGCTCCTATGGCCGCAGTATCAGCGGAGAGGTGATGATCAACGGGAAAGCCGTGGATCTGGGCACCATCCGCAAGGCCATTGACGCCGGTCTGTGTTATGTCACCGAAGACCGCAAGCAATATGGTCTGGTTCTCGATCAGAGCATTCAGCTCAATATTCCGCTGGCCAATCTGAATGCCGTGGCTCAATACGGCCTGATCGATGAAAACCGGGAACTGGCTGTCGCCAATGACTATCGCGAGAAGATCAATATCCGCTGTCCGGATGTATCGCAGCAGACCATCAACCTGTCGGGCGGCAATCAGCAGAAGGTGGTGCTCAGCAAGTGGTTGTTTGCCGACCCTGAAATCCTGATTCTGGATGAGCCCACCCGCGGCATTGATGTCGGGGCCAAATACGAGATTTACACGATCATTCGTGATCTGGCCGCAGCGGGCAAATCAATCATCGTTATTTCCTCGGAAATGCCTGAACTGCTCGGCATCTGTGACCGTCTCTACGTCATGAACGAGGGGCGGTTTGTCGGCGAGCTTTCCGTTGCCGAGGCCACACAGGAAAAGATCATGTCAATGATCGTAAGAGCGAGCACTTGAAACATGAATGATGAGATCACTGAAACCGCTGGTGCGCTGAAGGCCAAGCCAAAAACCTCGATGCATTTCATTCGCACGCACCTGCGCGAATACGGCATCCTGATTGCGCTGATTGTCATCATGGCGTTTTTTCAGTTCATGACCGGCGGGATTTTGCTCAAACCGGTCAATCTGACCAATCTGATTTTGCAAAACAGCTACATCATCATCATGGCTGTCGGCATGCTTTTGGTGATTGTCGCGGGTCATATCGACCTGTCTGTCGGCTCGGTGCTCGGATTTATCGGGGCGCTGGCTGCCGTCATGATTGTCGAATATGAAATCAATTACGTATTGACGGCCATTGTCTGTCTTGCTGCAGGCGCAGCCATCGGCGCCATGCAGGGATACTGGATCGCCTATTTCAAAATTCCGGCCTTCATTGTCACACTGGCGGGAATGCTGGTCTTCAAAGGCCTGACATTGTGGTTGCTTGCCGGTCAGTCCATTGGACCGTTTCCAAAGAATTTTCAGTTGATATCATCGGGCTTCATTCCCGATTTGTTCAAGGCGGAAGGGATCAATCTTTTCTCTCTGTCTCTGGGCGTCCTGACCGCTTCGATCCTGATCATTCTGAGTGCCCGCTCGCGCATGCATCAGCAAAGGATCGGCATCGTCGATGAGCCCTTTGCGTTCTTCTTTGCAAAAAACGCGATCATCGCTTTCGCCATCATCTATCTTTCCTATCTGCTGGCCTCTTTCAGAGGTTTGCCCAATGTGTTGATCATCATGGCGTTCCTGATCAGCGTCTATACTTTCATTGCCAGCAAAACGACCATTGGACGGCGCATCTACGCCATTGGCGGCAATGAAAAGGCTGCCAAACTTTCCGGTATCAATACCGAGCGTCTGACATTCCTGACCTTTGCAAATATGGGCATGCTGGCTGCGCTGGCGGGGCTGGTCTTTGCGGCCCGTCTCAATACGGCAACGCCCAAGGCCGGTTTTGCTTTCGAACTGGACGTTATTGCGGCTGTCTTTATCGGCGGCGCATCCATGAGCGGCGGTGTCGGCACGATCATCGGCGCTGTCGTGGGCGCTTTCATCATGGGCGTGATGAACAATGGCATGTCCATCCTTGGCATTGGTATTGACTGGCAACAGGTCATCAAGGGCCTTGTCCTTCTCGCCGCCGTGATTTTCGATGTTTACAACAAGAACAAGGCCTGATGGCAGGGGGCGATGATGCTGGTATCTCAGATAAAAGACCGAAATGGACAGATGCGTGTGGTCGCCCGTGATGGCACGGAGGCCTATTTCGTCAATGGCGACCAGTCGCTTTATGAACTTGCCCTGGCCAGCGCCCGTGCCGGGACAAAGCTGGAAGACAAGATTGAAAGTCTTGGATTTGGCGAAGCCGTCGATCTGAATCTCGCCTATGAAGAAGATCGCATCCTGTTGCCGATCACCCACCCTGATCCGGCGCATATGCATCTGACCGGCACGGGGTTGACCCATCTGGGATCGGCCTCCACCCGCAATGAGATGCACAGGAAACTGGATGGAGAAGGGGCGAACAAACTCACCGACTCCATGAAGATGTTTCAAATGGGGCTGGAAGGCGGAAAGCCTGCCGCGGGTGAATGCGGTGTCCAGCCGGAATGGTTTTACAAGGGCAATGGCACAATGGCGGTTGCGCCCGGGGGCACCCTTGTTTCACCGGAGTTTGCACAGGATGGTGGTGAAGAGCCGGAAATTGCCGGCATCTATGTGATCGATGAAAACGGCCAGCCCTTTCGGGTGGGCTTTGCCTTGTCGAACGAATTTTCCGACCATGTAACCGAGCGGGTGAATTATCTGTTCCTGGCGCATTCGAAATTGCGCCCCGCCGCCTTTGGACCGGAGATTCTGCTCGGCGACCTGCCATCAGATATTCGCGGTACCTCGCAGATTTCTCGGGCTGGAGAGTGCATGTGGAAAAAACCATTTCTGTCCGGCGAGAGCAACATGTCGCACAGTATTGCCAATCTGGAGCACCACCATTTCAAATACGACGTGTTTCGCCAACCGGGCGATGTCCATGTGCATATGTTCGGGACGGCAACGCTCTCTTTTGCCGACAATATTCGAACGCAGTCGGGCGATGTGTTTGAAATTGAAGCACCGCAATTCGGCCTGCCGTTGAGAAACAGCTTGGAGCAGGTGGACGCAGTGAAACCGCAAAAGCCGGTTTCGGTGTCGGTTCTGTAATCAGCCAACAGCTCAATTCCCCTTGAGCGTGAAGTGTGAGAAATGACCTTTAAGAAAGCTACATGGCCCAGAAAACTGCGGTCGCAGGAATGGTTTGGCGGTACATCGCGTGACCACATCTATCATCGTTCGTGGATGAAAAATCAGGGCCTGCCCGCAGACCTTTTTGACGGTCGCCCGGTGATCGGTATCTGCAACACATGGTCTGAGCTGACCCCTTGCAATGCGCATCTGCGCGATCTTGCACAGCGCGTCAAACACGGCATCTATGAGGCTGGCGGATTGCCGCTCGAGTTTCCGGTTTTCTCGCCAGGTGAAAGTTCGCTTCGCCCCACGGCGATGATGTATCGCAATCTGTGCGCGATGGATGTTGAAGAGGCGCTGCGGGCCAATCCCCTTGACGGTGTCGTCCTGATGGTTGGCTGTGACAAGACGACACCGGCTCTGATGATGGGTGCTGCCAGTGTGGATATTCCAGCCATTGCCGTGACCGGCGGGCCCATGTTGAGTGGCCAGTGGCGTGGCCAGACCCTGGGTTCGGGCACAGCGCTTTGGCAAATGAGTGAAATGGTCAAATCCGGGGAGCTGAACCAGGCGGATTTTCTGGATGCCGAACAGGCGATGTCGCGGTCGCCCGGTTCCTGCAACACAATGGGCACGGCCTCCAGCATGGCTTCCATGGTGGAGGCATTGGGGATGGCCCTGTCGGGCAATGCTGCCATTCCGGCGGTTGACAGCCGACGCCGGGTGATGGCGCAATTGACTGGTCGCCGCATCGTGGACATGGTCAAGGATGATCTCAAACCCTCTGATATATTGACCCGCAATGCCTTTGAAAATGCCATTCGCACCAATGGCGCCATTGGCGGTTCCACCAATGCGGTCATCCATCTGCTGGCCATTGCGGGCCGCATTGGTGTTGATCTGACGCTGGAAGACTGGGACCGGCTGGGACGGGATATTCCAACCATTGTCAATCTGATGCCTTCGGGGCAACATCTGATGGAGGATTTCTACTATGCGGGCGGGTTGCCGGTGGTCCTCAAGAGCCTGTTGGACGGCGGCAAACTGCATGCGGATGCGCTGACGGTTTCCGGTCAGAGCATCGCCGAGGATATCGGTGACGTGCAAAACTGGAATGAGGATGTCATTCGTCCTGTTGAAAAGGCGTTGACACAGCAAGGGGGCATTGCCGTGCTGAGAGGCAATCTCGCACCCAACGGGGCTGTCATCAAACCCTCGGCTGCCAGTCCGCACCTGATGCAGCACAGGGGGCGTGCCGTCGTGTTTGAGGACATTGACGACTACAAGGCCCGGATCAACGATGAGGCGCTCGACGTTGACGAGACCTGCATCATGGTGATGAAAAACTGTGGCCCGCGCGGCTATCCCGGGATGGCGGAAGTCGGCAACATGGGGTTGCCCCCCAAGGTCTTGAAAAGGGGCATCAAGGACATGGTGCGCATTTCGGATGCACGCATGTCCGGCACCGCTTATGGCACGGTGGTTTTGCACACGTCACCGGAGGCCGCCATGGGCGGTCCTCTGGCGATTGTCCAAAACGGCGACATGATCGAGATCGATGTTGCCAATCGCCGTCTTCATCTCGATCTTTCTCAAGAAGAGATCGAGCAACGCCTTTCCAGGTGGTCGGCGCCTGTCGGCAGACCCATCAGCGGTTATGCGCGTCTGTTCCATGATCACGTCGAGGGCGCTGACAAAGGTGCCGATTTCGATTTTCTGACCGGTTCGCGGGGTCACGCGGTGCCGCGTGATTCCCACTAGATCCCTGTTTCATCACCCCTTCTGACGGAATTTGACCATGCAGAACAATCAGCCTTACCGGATCGCCATTGTCGGTGTCGGCAAAATCGCCCGTGATCAGCATGTTCCGTCCATCTTGAAATCGGCAGATTTCGAACTGGCGGCAACGGTCAGCAGCGGCGATGGCGTGGAGGGGGTGGAAAACCACAGCACAATGGATGCATTGCTGGCTGCTCGACCCGACATTTCCGTCCTGTCGCTGTGTATGCCGCCCCAGGCACGGTTCGAATTTGCGCAAAAAGCATTGGAGCATGGAAAACATGTTCTTCTGGAAAAACCGCCCGGTTCCACCATCAGCGAGGTGGAGACCCTGTCCGCTTTGGCCCGCAATCGTGGTTGCGTTCTTTTTGCCACCTGGCATTCACGGTTTGCATCAGCCGTTGAAAATGCGCGCGCATGGCTGGAAAGTTGCCAGATAAAGCAGGTGCGCATTGTCTGGAAGGAAGATGTACGGCGCTGGCATCCCGGTCAGGAGTGGATATGGGAACCCGGTGGCCTGGGTGTCTTCGACCCGGGTATCAACGCCCTGTCCATTCTGACCGAAATCATGCCCCATCGCATTCACCTTGCCTCCGCCACGCTGGATTTTCCGGACAACAGACAGGCACCGATTGCCGCCGAGTTGGTTTTTTCAGGTTTGCAATCAGCCGATATTTCAGCCGTTTTCGACTGGCGCCATGAAGGTCATCAGACCTGGGATATCAAGGTGGAAACGACCGATGGTGTTCTGCTGCTGACAGAGGGCGGCAGGGTGATGTCGGTTGATGGTCAGGTGGTCATGGACCGGCCGGATAGCGAATATGACGGGATCTACGGGCGATTTTCGCAATTGCTGGCCAAGGGACAATCGGAGGTCGATCTGGCGCCATTGAAACATGTGGCGGATGCATTCATGCTCGGCAAACGACGGATTGTCGAAACATTTCTATCCTGAATGTACCGTTTATGAGCGGTGTCATCCGGCCGATTGTCGCCGTTGATTTATGTCTGATCGTTTCTGATCAGCTCGGACAGGCGGTGAACGCCTTGGGTGATTGACGCGATATCGGGCAGCGAGAAACTGAGCCGCATCGTATTGGTGCCGGTGCCATCGGCAAAAAACGCATGGCCTGGAACAAAGGCAACCCGCGCCTGGCTGACTGCCCGCTTGAGCAATTCAGAGGTGTTGATATCGGGTGGCAGGGTTACCCAGACAAAAAGTCCGCCATCGGGCTGCGTCCAGGACACACCGTCGGGCATGTATTTTTCAAGGGCGGCCAGCATTGCATCGCGTTTGGCGCGGTAATGGATCCGGGCCTTTGATACCTGTTCGTCATAGAGCGTTTCGGCCAGACGCAGCAAAACGGCCTGATTGATCGCTGCGCTGTTGAGGTCACTGGCCTGTTTGATCAGAATCAATCGGGCTATCAATTGTTCTGAAGCGCAGATCCAGCCAATGCGAAGACCCGGCGTGAGGGTTTTTGAAAAAGTACCACAATAGATGACCCGGGACGCATTGATAGACCCGGTGGAGGCGATGTCGAGCGCCTGCAGAGGCGCCAGATCCACGCCATCATAGCGAAGCGCCGCATAGGCCGCATCTTCAATGATCGGAATGTCGAGATCCATTGCCAAGGCAAGCAGATCGCGTCGACCATCCAGTGGCAGGGTCTCACCACTCGGATTGGCGAAATCGGGAACCACATAGGCGAATTTGACGTCACCGCCGGCATCCAGCGCAGCCTGCCGATAGGAATCCGGCGTGCGGTTGGTTTGACCCAGATGCAGGGTGTCATAGCGCGGTTCATTCGACGAGAATGCCTGCAGCGCACCCAGATAGGTCGGCGCCTCAACCAGAGCGGTATCTTTCGGGGACAGCAGCAGACGGCCCAAAAATTCGAGCGCCTGTTGAGATCCATTGGTGATGAGGATATTGCCCGGCGCGCAGGTAACCCCGCGTGACGCCATATGGTCGACAATCCAGGCGCGAAGGGCTGGATCACCCTCGCTGATGGAATATTGCAGGACACGGCTGGCCTGGGCCTTGTCACTGAGCACATCCAGGTAGGCTTTGCTCACAGCTTCGACTGGAAACAGTGCCGGGTCCGGTATGCCACCGGCAAAGGAAATAATATCCGGCTGGTCCAGGAGCTTGAGAAGTTCACGAATTTCGGATGCCTGCATGCGGGCCGCCCTGGCAGCGTAGCGCGGCTCCCAGAGTGCAGGGTCTAAAGCAGGCGTCATGGATGAAGCATCGGTCATGGACAATGAATGTCAGTAATGCTGACCTATTGTCAAGCGCATTTTGGGGCTTGTTGTTTAGGTTCATTGTCAGTGTCCGGTGCGGCTACGGCATGCCCTGGCCGCGGCGCGAATTTGATGCTTGTTTCATCTGCAGTACGGTAGCGCTGACTACTCGACCGGCAGGACCTGTGCTGTTAGTCTCAGGTTCATTTTCAGGTGTAATCCAACGGTCGAAATCAATTTGGGACGGAGCACGGGATGTTGAATGAGACAAGTGGGCCACCAGCCTATCGTTGGGTGATTGTCATTGCATCTTCAATGATCCTGGCGATCTCAATGGGCGCGATTGTCAACGGCATTTCCGCCTTCGTCGTTCCCATGCAGGAGGCCTATGGCTGGCAAAGGGGTGAGGTTACCCTGATCAATATGACCGGCATCATGGGACTTGCCTTTGGCGGGGTGGTCATGGGCCGCCAGGCGGATAGGCGCGGCGCAAGACCGATCGTGCTGTTCGGCGTTATTGTTCTGGGGCTTTGTTACCTGGCAGCCTCACGGGTGACCATTCTGTGGCAACTCTATGTTTTGTTTTTCGTCGCCGGTTTTTTTGGTGCCGGCGCCATTTTTCCGCCTGTCATGGCCATAGTCGGTCATTGGTTCCAAACCGGGGCGGGCATGGCCATCGGGATTGCCTCTGCAGGACAGGCCCTGGGGCAGGGTGGTATTCCGTTTGCCTCTTCCTTGCTGATCGCGGCATTGGGAATACAGGGCGCCTATGGTGCGACTGGATTATTCATGTTGGCGGCTATGGTGCCCCTGGCTTTGTTGCTGCGGCCGCCACCGGCTTTGACCGCAGATCAGGACATTGCCGCGATGGCCGAAGAAGATACGGCAGTGCCCGCCAATGAGGTGATTTTCAGATTGAGCGTGGCGATCGTTTTGTGTTGCACCTGCATGTCGGTACCGCTGATCCATCTTGTGCCTTTGATCCAGGATCGCGGTTTTGCCCCGCAAGAGGCCAGCAGCGTGATTTTCGTGATGATGCTGGTTGCCATTGGAGGACGCCTGGCCTTTGGCAAGCTGGCGGATGTGATTGGCGCGCTACCCGCCTATATGACGGCTACGGCCTGGATGACCCTGATGGTGTTTGGATTCATCTATGTTGAAAGTCTCAAGAGCTTCTACATCTATGCCATTGTCTATGGCTTTGGTTATGCCGGTGTCATGACCGGTGTGCTTGTGTCCATCCGTGTTTTGACGCCGCCGTCACGCAGGGCCTTTGCGCTTGGTGTTGTCGGCATGTTTGGTTGGTTTGGGCACGCGATCGGCGGCTATCAGGGAGGCCTGCTCTATGACTACACCGGAAACTATACGGCTGCCTACGCGGTCGCAGCGGTGGCGGGGATTTTGAACCTGATCGTGGTCAGCGGCCTCTATCGCAAGACCCGCGCTCCGGCACAAATGATTGCGGCCTGAAAGGTTGCTGATCCGATAGAGCATGTGCGTGCCGCAGTTTCAGAGGTTTCCCGAGGCGGCATAACCATTGACAGACAGAGATAATTCCTCCGGCGTCAGCAACGCGCAGGCTTTTTCAAGGTCCATCGGTCGTCCCAGCAAGTAGCCCTGACCCTTGTGAACGCCAAGCATTTTAAGCGTATCAAGTTCGCCTTGTGTTTCAATGCCTTCGGCAACCAGTGATGTTCCTGTTTCGCGCGCGAAGAAAATCAGTGCAGTCGCCAGTGATCGCCGCGCCTTGTCTGTGTTGACGTCGCGGGTCAGCGTCATGTCGAGCTTGATAATGTCAGGTGCCAATTTGATAATATGGCGCAGACTTGCATATCCGGCCCCTGCATCGTCGACTGCCAGCTTCACGCCCGTAGCGCGGAGCCGCGCCAGCGAGGAGCAGAGTAATTCATAGTCAGCCACCTGCGAATGCTCGGTGATCTCCAGTACGATCCGGTCCAGCGGCCATTCAGACAAAAGATCAGGAAGCCTGTCACTGGTTATGGCCTCTGGAGAAAGATTGAAGGAAAGACTACCCGTCAAGGGAAGGGTGTGGAAAGCCTGCAGGGCTTTTTTGACGACTGCCAATTCCAATTCGACACCCAGGCCGGCCTCCGCCGCATCGCCAAACCAGAGATCCGGTGTGCGGTAAGGCTGTCCGTTAAAACGACAAAGGGTTTCAAATCCCACGGGGTCAGGCCGACTGAAATCCCAGATCGGCTGATAGACAAGCGTAAAATCACCCGTGTCGATTACATTTGCAATCCTGGCGCGTTTTTCTTCGAGTTCGCTTGAAATCTGCAGATTTTTGTTGACCTGGTGAGACACCAGGTCTGCAAACAAACGCATGGTTTCCAGATCGCGCTGGTTGAGAGTCTTGTTTGGTTTCGTGCTGAGACAGCAAAAAGAGCCATAGGGGCTTCCATCGCGACGCTTGATTGGAATGCTCACGTGTGAGCCAACCGGCAAAACGCTGGTAACGGGCATGGACATGGCCAGAGGAAAATCAGAGGTATCGGGCATCATTTCCGGCAAGCGGCCTTCAAGAATGTGCATGCAATACACTTCCTGGAGTGACATTTTATCACCAGGCTTGAGAAAACTCTCAAAACCAGGCGCATTGACCTGTCGAAAGACCGATTCGCCGTCAACAAATTCAGTGAGATAGGCGATTTCCATCCCGAGGTGGGCGCGGACTGTCTCAAGCGCCCTGTCAATGAGATAGGAATCTTCATCACCAGTAGAAATGGTATTAATGAGGGTCTCTGCGAAATTCTTCATGGTTTCGTTTCTGTAAGCCAATGGATTTGGTCCCAGAACAACAGAAACCGTTTAATATTTCGTATTCTCTATCATTAAGTTTATCTCAAACAGGATCACAACCAGTAAAGCCCAATTTACCGGATTCAGGAAAATTTGTTGTCCGGACAGAGGCCGCTTTCGTGCACGCTGTCAGCTGGCAAACGTTCAATCGCTTCGCCCGATATGGTCCAATTTTTTCTGCAATGACATTCTGTCGATGCTGCTCATCGGCAGGTTGAGGAATATCGATATGCGACTGTTGAGCGTCCGATAGGCTTCTGAAAAGGCCAGATGAATTTCGGCAGCTGTTCCTGTGGCTGCAGCGGGGTCAATTATACCCCAATGAGCTGTCATCGGCTGACCTGGCCATACTGGGCAGGCTTCGTTTGCGGCGTTGTCGCAAACGGTAAAGACAAAATCCATTTTGGGAGCGCCTGCAACAGCAAATTCATCCCAGTTTTTCGAGCGGGCGAAGTCTGTATTGTAATTCATCTTTTTCAGGAGTTCGATTGTGTTGGGGTGAACCGTTCCCTTGGGTTGGGAACCCGCCGAATAGGCTTTGAAACGGCCTTTGCCCAACCGGTTCATGATTGCCTCGGCGATAATCGACCTTGCCGAGTTGCCGGTACAAAGAAACAGCACATTGTATATATCGTCGCTCAAAGGTTATCTCCTCATCTCAGGCGCCGGCATTGCAGACACGATATTTTGACGACAATGCCTATGTCGCCCCGGTCATTTCAAACCCGGTCATTTTTATCAATACATCATGAATAATAGATATAAAATTGGTCAGCAACGCCCTTTTTGTGAAGTTTTCGTGACAAGACTGCAGGCGACGATCGGGACCGCAGGTGACTATCGGGGCTTCAGACTCAATGTGTTTTTGCGCTATTGCTAATTTCAACCTGCTTTCTGATCCATGAATAGGTACTTTCAAGGCCGGCACGCAGGGGCTGGCAGGGCGCCCACCCGAGTTTTTCGGCGATCAGACTGTTGTCGGAATTCCTACCCCTGACGCCAAGTGGTCCGTCAATATGGACCTTGTTCAAGGTCTTGCCGGCAATGGTGCACACCATATCCACCAGTTGATTGATGCTGACCATCTCATCAGAACCAATATTCACCGGACCTTCAAAGTTTGCGGAACGCATGAGCCGCAATGAGCCCTCGATACATTCATCGACATGCAGGAAAGAGCGTGTCTGCTGGCCATCTCCCCATATTTCGATGTCACCGCCATCCAGGGCGGAGGCCACCTTTCGGCATATGGCGGCGGGAACTTTTTCCTTGCCGCCATCCCACGTGCCCATAGGGCCAAAAATATTGTGGTAGCGCGCCACGCGGTTCTGCATGCCATGGTTTCGATTGTAAGCCAGATACAGCCGTTCGCTGAAAAGTTTTTCCCAGCCATATTCACTGTCGGGAGCAGCGGGATAGGCTGACGCCTCAGAGCAGTCTGGATTTTCAGGATCTTCCTGATTGTAGGCAGGGTATATGCAGGCTGACGAGGAATAGAAAATTTTTCTGACGCCCTTGTTGAGGCAGGCGTCGAGCATGTTCAGGTTGATTGCCGCTGAATTGTGCATGATATCGGCGTCATTATCGCCGGAGAATATGTAGCCGGCACCGCCCATATCTGCTGCCAGTTGGTAAACCTCGCAAAAGTCGTGTTCAACGATGGAGCGGCAGAAGCCGGCGTCGCGCAGATCACCAATGACAAATTCGTCTGCCGCACTGGTGCAATGTTCGTGCGCCTTCAAATCGACGCCGCACACCCAAAACCCCTCATCCTTGAGCCGCCTTGCGAGATGCCCTCCAATGAAGCCACCTGCACCACAGACCAATGCTTTTTTCATGCGCGCATATCCCATTTTATGTTTCCAGCTAAGCGCCCCTCTTGCGAAAGGATTGCCATTTTCCATTGAGCATTGAACAATGTTGCTTGTCCGCCAAAGGGTGGACCTGACGGATTTCATACTCAATAACAACAGATCAATTGCGCACCGCTTCTTTCCAGAGTTTTCAGCCAACCATAATGACAGAGCACATGACAAGACTGATTATTCTGGAGAGCAATATATCTGTAAAGGGCGGTCATTATCAGACCACTCCTCTGGCAATTTCAACAATCTATCCGAAATACGAACATCATCTCCTATGCGATGCGACGTTGCCGATGGCCTATCGTGGATCGATTCGATCGGTCAATACGTCACTGGCGCGGGTGGAATGGAAAACCGTCAATGATCCGAAGGCGACATGGTTTCACAAATTGAAGATCCATCTGCGACGCATTCTGGCTTTGAGAAGCGGTTTTCCAGAGGTGATGCAGGCCTATTGTCAAACCTTGAAGATTTCCAGGGATGATCACCTGCTGGTTCCCAGCTGCTCGAAGAGGCTGATGCGCGCAATTGTTCAATGGTTACAGGCATCCGATGGCGCGGACCTTCCGTCCATCCACATCCGTTGTATCGCCGAGAGCGAGCCGTTCGAATACATGGAGGAATTTGGTGTTGATACGCTTCGTGAGCTGATCGATCAGAAACGGTTGTTTCTCTACACGGAGACGAGGGCCCATAGCGCCATCCTCTTGCAGCACTATGGCATCAAAGCCAGCAACACGCTCATTGTTCCATGCAATATATATCCAGACATGGAACGGCCTGCAGCATCATGCGTCGCTTCCGACTCGATCGGACCATTGACCGTAGGTGTCCTGGGGGGACCGCGCCATGACAAGGGCAGCGACAGAATTGCGCCGATCGTCGAAGCGTTGCGGGCGCTTTATGCAACCGACACCGAAACCACACAGGTGGACGTGATGGTGCAGGTGTCCACGGCGTTGGCCGCACAGGAAAATCATATCTGCAACCGGCTGCATAACCTTCCAGCCTACCAGAATGGCGTGAATCTTCGGTTTCTTGAAACAGGCATTTCAAGGGATGACTATGCAAGGCAATTGTTTGCCTGTGACGTGCTTCTGATACCCTATCTTGCGGACAAGCGACGCTGCCAGGGCTCGGGAATCATATTGGATGCTGTGTTCGCCAAACGCCCGCTCATTCATACCAAGGGTATAGCCTTTGAAGAGTATCTTGAGCATGGCAACGCAATGGAAGCGGTCAGTGATGCCGAGTTTGCGCAAAGGATTTACGCCTTGGCCCGGGACCGAGGAGCGCTTTCGGAAGGCACCGAACGTGCCTACGGGTTTGCGCTTCAAAAGATATTGAACCCGCCTGTTCTGGAAAAGCCCCAGTAAAACGGACCGGTAAAGCGGACCAGTAAAACGGACCGGTAAAGCGGGCCAGTAAATTGGACAAGTGATTTGGACCAGACATCTGATGTGCGGTCATGAATCCTTCATGCCTCCCCAAGCTTCCAAGGGCTTGCTTCAGTGCAATATTAACCGCGCATTGTGGATCTTCAAACTGCGGCTTTTGGGCTCTCGCATTGGCGGGGCAAATCACGTACATACGGTGCATGTCAATATTTGTACGTCTTGGAGAATTTGTGGCCATTGCGGCATCGGAAGCATTTTCCGGTGTTCTGGAAGCGGTGCGCACGCTTTTTGAAGGTGATCCGGAAACGCGACGGCGCGTGGCCTTTTCTGTCGCCATGATCGCCCTGTCGGCCAAGATGGCCAAGGCGGACGGCATCGTGACGCCTGACGAAGTGGTCGCTTTTCAGGATCTTTTTGAAATGCCGGATTCGGAAGCGCGCAATGTGGCGCGGCTTTACAATCTCGCCAAACAGGATGTTGCAGGTTTTGAATCCTACGCTTCGAAAATGGCCGAGCTTTGTGGGTCGGGTGAAAACAATTGCCTCGTTCTCGAAGATATTCTGGACGGGCTGTTCCATATCGCCAAGGCTGACGGTGTCATTCATGAAAAGGAACAGGCATTTCTGGCGCGGGTGGCCGAGATTTTTCACGTCGATGAAGCGCATTTTGAAAGAATTGTTGCGCGCCACACCTATGAAACGGAGCGCGACCCTTACGCGGTTCTCGGCGTTCATGCCGATGCTTCACTTGCCGAAATCAAGAAACAATACAGAAAACTGGTCTCCGAGAGCCATCCGGATCGGCTGATTGCCCGTGGTGTTCCGGAGGAATTCCTGGCTATTGCCAATGATCGGATGGTGGTTTTGAATGCGGCCTTTGCGGCCATTGAAAAGGAACGCATGGCCAAATGACGCTGGTCAGACCTGATTTTTCCGAGGCGGACGTCTGCCCGTCACCCAATTTTGGAGAGCGGCTGAACGGTACCGTCGATATGCTGGTTCTGCACTATACAGGCATGGACAGCGCCGATGAGGCGCTGCAATGGCTCTGTTCGCCGCAATCGCAGGTTTCGGCACACTATTTTGTTTTCGAGGATGGCCGGGCTGTGCAGATGGTTGCCGAGGAAAAACGGGCCTGGCACGCGGGAAAGAGCATCTGGAAAGGTGAAAGCGACAGCAATTCGCGATCCATTGGAATCGAGATTGCCAATCCGGGACATCAGGGCAACTACCCTGACTTTCCGCTGGCGCAGATGGAGACCGTCATCAATTTGTGTCAGAAATGCGCCAAGAGATGGGCAATTGCCCCGGAAATGGTCCTTGCTCACAGCGATATTGCACCGCAGCGCAAGGAGGATCCGGGTGAAAAGTTCCCCTGGCGATCACTTTTCGATTCCGGTGTCGGGCACTGGGTTGAACCATCAGGTGCGGCGGGGGGGCGTTTTTTCCAACGTGGTGACTCCGGTCAGCCAGTGGAAGCGCTGCAGGCAATGCTTGGGCTCTATGGTTATGGAGTTGAAATAACAGGAAATTTTGATGAAAACCTGGAAATTGTCATCAAGGCGTTCCAGCGGCATTTTCGTCCAGAGAGGGTTGATGGAATAGCCGATGCCTCAACCATCGAGACCCTGCACAAGCTGTTGTCAGCCCTGCCGGTTCTCTCCAAATGAAGCGCATATTGCAGTGCAACATATGTGAATCTTACAGCGTGTAACAGAACGTTACACCGCTGCCACCATTCAATAAATTTCGAAACTAGGAATGAGACAGCAATTTTATTGATCGTCATGCGTGGTGCATTGGCGGCGTCTCGTTTGGAGTTATGGAATGAATAGAACTGGAACCTTCCTTTGCGCGGCACTGTGTGTCGGCATGGTTTCACTCAGTGGTCATGCGATCGCGGAAGAAGCAAAAGACAAGGCAGGCAATGGCATCGACCTTGGTGCAATCGCATCGGCGATCTTCAAGCCTGCAGAAACCGCCAAGGTTAGCACCGCACAAAAGAAGCGCAGCAGATATTCCCGACTGATCAATACCTATGCGCGCAAACATGGCATTCCCAGTTCATTGGCGCATGCCGTTGTACGGGTGGAAAGCAATTTCAACGCAAAGGCGCGGGGCCGTGCAGGGGAAGTCGGTCTCATGCAGATCAAGCTTGGAACGGCGCGCATGATGGGCTATCGCGGGTCGAAAAAGGGTCTGTATGATCCGGAAACCAATATCAAATACGGCATGAAATACCTGGGTGGCGCGCACAAGCTCAGCGGCGGCGACACCTGTGGGACGATTTTGCGCTACAATGCCGGCCATGCGGCCAAACGCATGAACCCGGTGTCTTCAAGATATTGCGCGAAAGTGCAAAAAATCACCGGCTAGCCGCATCTGTAAGGGCACAGACGCCCGGCCAGATGTGATTGTGCTGCGCTAGCCCTTTGACGAAACCGACCTGAAAGCCTCCCATTGAATTGCTCCACCATGGGCCGTTTTAAGTGGGAGGCTTTTTGTCGTTGTCAAGCTCTGCAATATCAGCACGGATGTCGGAAGTGCTTTCAATTCCTCTCCGTCTCGGCTATCAGGGCGTGCCAGCTGGCCGGATAGCCGCTCTTTGCAATGTCGAAAGACAGCAGAGGGAGGAAAGTCCGGGCTCCACGGAAACACGGTGCCGGATAACGTCCGGCGGGGGTGACCCCAGGGAAAGTGCCACAGAAAGGAAACCGCCCCGCCTGCATTCCTGTCCTTTGTCTCAATGAATCGATTGGGCGGACAGGAATGCTGGCGGGGTAAGGGTGAAAGGGTGGGGTAAGAGCCCACCGCATTTCTGGCAACAGAAATGGCATTGTAAACCCCACCGGGAGCAAAACCGAATAGGGATGACGTGGAGCGCAAGCTCCAGCCTGTTTCCGGGTCAGTCATCCGGGTGGGTTGCTTGAGGCAGGATGCAAATTCTGTCCCAGAAGAATGGCTGTCACGTCTGTCAAGAAATTGGCAGGCCTTACAGAACCCGGCTTACAGGCCAGCTGGCATTTCAAACGACTGCAAAACAGCAATTTTCGGCAGATCCAAACCCGAGCGATGCTCCGGGATTGGATCGCTGTGTCTTTGAGCACGTCTTAAGTCTTGGTTAACCATGAATGCGCTTTAATGGCGGGCATGTAAGACATGTTTGATCGGCTGTATCCCATTGACGCCCAAAATCTCCCATGTTATCCCAAATGGACTGTTTGTAGGGTGTTCAGGCACTACCCTTTGGTGGGTTCGGAGTGATTGTCGCAATGCGGCAGCAATCGGCTCGCGAGACTTGCAGTCGGTGATCTCCGGAGGCAGCATGTTATGGTATTCAGGTCTGGAAACGGCGGTTTTGCGTAATGAACCGGTTCCTGTCCAACGCGACGAACAAAGTGGATGCGAAAGGCAGGGTTTCTGTGCCCGCCCAGTTTCGCAACGTGCTTGCGCGCCTGGATATTCAAGAACTTTATGCAATTCAGGATTTCGTCTTTCCGGCCATCACGGTTGGAGGTCCGGATCTTCTGGATCGTTACGAACGTCAGATCGACGGCGAGGACCCGTTCTCGCCGGATGCCAACGATATGTCTCTACTCATTCACGGCGGTGGCATATTCGTGAAGCTGGATGGCGAAGGCCGCTTGATGATGAACGAATTTATGCGGGACTATACCGGGATAACCGACCAGGTCACCTTTGTCGGGCGGTCGGATCATTTTCAGCTTTGGGACCCTGTTTGCTACGAGGAAAAACGACAGGAAGCCCTGAGCCGGCGCTTGGCAGGCAGGCCAGCCCGCGCCGGGCAAGGAGAGACGGGATGACGGCGGATTCTGACGGCATGGAGCATGACGTCGGTGGCGGACCAATGCGCCACATCCCGGTTCTTCTTCAGCAGGTCATGGTGACGCTGGACCCGCAACCAGGGCAGATCATTATCGATGGCACATTTGGTGCCGGAGGTTACACAAGAGCCATTCTGGATGCCGGCGCGCAGGTGATTGCGCTTGACCGGGATCCGCAGGCCATCGCCGACGGCCAGAAGATGCTTGAAGCCTATCCGGGCAAGCTGCAATTGATCTGTTCGCGCTTCAGTGATCTGGCCGACCATGCGCCAGAGGACGGGCTTGATGGTGTGGTGCTGGATATCGGTGTCTCATCCATGCAGATCGATCAGGCTGAGCGTGGGTTTTCCTTCCAGAAAGACGGGCCGCTGGATATGCGCATGTCCGGCAAGGGGCCAACCGCAGCGGACGTCGTCAATACGCTGAAGGTTTCCGACCTTACGCGTGTATTCGGGTTTCTGGGCGAGGAAAAACAGTCGGGTCGCATCGCGCGGGCCATCGATGCGCGCCGCAAGGTTGAGCGTTTTCAGACAACGCTTGATCTGGTGACGCTGATAGAAAAGGTCAAGCCGCGAAAAGCGCGTGACAAGATACATCCGGCAACCCGTGTGTTTCAGGCGTTGAGAATTTTCGTCAACGAGGAATTGGGCGAGCTGGCTGATGCTCTGTTCGCTGCCGAACGTGCGCTCAAGCCGGGCGGAAGACTGGTCGTCGTCAGCTTTCATTCGCTTGAGGACCGTATCGTCAAACGCTTTTTCCAGGATCGTTCCGGTCGGGCCGGCGGCAGCTCTCGTCATTTGCCAGTGACCGAAGCGGTGCCGGTGACCTTTGAAATCATAGGAAAGCCGATGACAGCTGCGACGGAGGCCGAGGCTGATGAAAACCCGCGGGCGCGTTCTGCGAAATTGCGTGCGGGAACGCGCACTGCACTCGCACCTCGACCTGCTGACCGATCGATATTCGGATTGCCGGAATTGCCCTCTGTTTCGACGTTGGGGAGTTGACGCACATGCTCAGAACAATCGACCTTGTGATTATTGGCTTCATGGCTGCAGCTGCCGTCCTGACATTTCAAATCAAATATCAGGCTGAGGAGCAGTTGGATGAAATCAAGCATCTTGAGGCAGAAATACGGCTTGAGAAAAATACCATCGACCTGCTCAAGGCTGACTGGAGCCTGTTGATACAGCCCGGAAGGTTGCAGGCGTTGGTGGAGCGCCATCAGGATGAACTGGGGCTTGAAATCACCGAAGCACATCAGATCGTGCGCCCACAGGAACTTCCCGCCCGCATTATCGACCTTCCGGAACGGGCACAGGAAATGATGGCGGAAGTGCCTGATTCAACCACCATAACCGGATCGGTGGGGCAATAATGTATCTGCTTCAACGCATGGGACTGGTGGCACGAGCCAAGACGATGACAGGTAGCAATGCACGCGTCGGCAAAGCGCTTGTTGTCGATGGTGCGCGCAAGGCGTCCGGCCACAAGACCAGGCACCGTATCGTTTTGGTGATGATTGGTGTCTGTCTGGTCTATGGGGTGATAGCCGGTCGTCTGGTGCAATATGGTCTTCGCGACCTGACAACTGTCGCCAGTATTGCGCGTGGCGATGCCCTGATGGCGTCGCGACCAGACCTTCTTGACCGCAACGGCCAGGTTCTCGCAACGGATATCAGGACGGTTTCGCTCTATGCCAAGCCGCACAAGATCACCGATCCGGATGAAGTCATCGAACGGCTGGCAACGGTTTTGCCTGAACTCGATGTGCGCAGCGTCTATCGCAAACTGACATCCAAATCCCAGTTTCAATGGCTGCGACGCCAGCTGACACCCAGACAGCAAAATGACATTCTGGCCCTTGGAATACCCGGCGTCGGCTTTCGCCCGGAGAAACGCCGCTTCTATCCGGGCGGTCCAACAGCCTCGCATATCGTCGGCCATGTCAATATTGACAACAAGGGCATTGCCGGGATGGAGAAATATGTTGATGGACAGGGACTTGCAGCCCTGGCCGCTGCTGGCATGACCATCGAACGGCAAATGGAACCGGTAAGGCTGTCTCTGGATCTGCGTGTCCAGCACATTGTGCGTGATGAATTGGCGGCAGCCATGCAGCGCTATCAGGCCATTGCGGCCGGAGCCGTGGTTTTGAATGCAAAAACCGGTGAAGTGCTGGCGATGTCATCACTGCCGGACTATGACCCCAATATCGCAGCTCAGGCCCTGGAAAAAGACCGGCTTAACCGCATGTCTGCCGGTACCTATGAAATGGGATCGACGTTCAAGGCGTTTACCACGGCCATGGCTCTGGATTCCGGTCTGATCAACCTGGGTGACAGTTTCGATGCCTCCAAGCCGATCAGGATCGCCGGACACACGATCAACGATTTTCACGGCAAGCACAGGACATTGTCTGTTCCGGAGATTTTCATTTATTCGTCCAACATCGGCACTGCAAAAATGGCCGATGTAGTGGGTGTGGAAGGTCATCAGGAATTTCTGACCCGTATCGGATTGTTGACACGGATGCGAACGGAATTGCCCGAGGTCGCCATGCCGAGTCAGCCGAAAAACTGGAAGAAAATAAATTCCGTCACGATTTCCTTTGGGCACGGTGTTGCAACCACGCCGTTGCAGACAGCCATGTCGGCGGCTGCCATGTTGAATGGCGGACTGCTCATTCCACCAACGTTCCTGCCGCGCAGTCAGGCTGATGCGCAGCGGGTTGCCACACGGGTAATCAAATCGGAAACCAGTGCTGCGATGCGCTATCTGATGCGCTTGAATGTTGAAAAGGGATCGGGCCGGCAGGCCGAGGTTCCGGGTTTTCGCATTGGCGGCAAGACCGGAACAGCGGAAAAAGTGGTCAATGGACGTTATTCTTCCGCCGTGCGCTTCAATGCGTTTCTGTCGGCCTTTCCCATTGAAGATCCGCAATATGTCGTTCTGGTCATTATTGACGAACCAAAGCCGGCGGAAGGACAGCACTCGGCGACTGCGGGTCTGAATGCAGCGCCTACAGTCAAGGCGATCATTCGTCGATCGGCTGCTCTTCTTGGGGTGCGACCTTCTTTTGGAGAAGATGGCGCTGCCTTGCTTGTGTCATATTAAGTCTGACATAAGCATGTTGAGTCGTCATGTCTCAAGCACTGACACCGCAAGATAAAGGAATGGTAACGTAAAAACATGAAGCTGAATGTACTGGCTGGTGAATTTGCCAATATCCCCGCAATATACGCCGATCTGGAGATTACAGGCCTGACGGCCAATAGTCAGGATGTGCAACCTGGATTTGTCTTTGCCGCCCTGGCGGGCAGCGCGAGGGATGGCGCGGAATTCATCGCAGATGCGCGCGCGCGCGGCGCTGCGGCGATTTTCACATCAGAACACAGTACATTCCCGGATCCCGGATTGCCGGTGATCCGTGTTGCCGATCCACGTGATCTTCTGGCCAGGTCCGCCGCACGGTTTTATGCCGCTCAACCTGAGACGATGGTTGCCGTGACCGGTACCGCCGGCAAAACGTCGGTTGCCTCCTTTACGCGGCAGATCTGGGAGCGCAGCGGTCGTCAGGCGGCGATGATCGGCACGACAGGTGTCGAGTCGCCGACACGCCAGGATTATGGACAATTGACGACGCCCGATCCCGTTGTGTTGCATCGGCTATTGAGTGAGCTTTCCAGTGAGGGTGTGACCCATTGCGCCATCGAGGCGTCCAGTCACGGCCTGCATCAGCACAGGCTTGACGGCGTTCGTCTGGCTGCGGGCGCATTTACCAATCTTGGCCGCGATCATCTCGACTACCACGCCGGGATAGATGACTATTTTGCTGCCAAGATGCGATTGTTCGACAGCCTGTTGCCGCGCGGAGCACCAGCCGTCATTTTTGCCGATGACGTGTGGTCTGATCAGGTGGTCGCGGTTGCGGCAAATGCCGGGCTGAACGTGCTGACTGTCGGTCGCAGAGGGACCTTTCTGACGCTCAAGAGGGTGGAACACCAGCGCCACCGGCAATGTGCGGAAATTCATCATGAAGGCGCGATCTACCAGGTCAACATACCGCTTGCGGGGGACTTTCAACTGTCCAACGCTCTGGTTGCCGCCGGGCTTGCCATTGCAACGGGTGTTCCAGCCGGTGAGGCCATCGGGGCGCTTGAACATCTTCGCGGTGCCTCTGGCCGACTGGAACTCGTGGGATCCACCGGCAAGGGTGTGCCCGCCTACGTCGATTATGCGCACAAGCCCGATGCGCTTGAACAGGTTTTGCAGTCGGTTCGTCCCTTTACCACCAATCGTATTGTGCTGGTTTTTGGTTGCGGTGGTGACCGTGATCGCGGCAAGCGACCGATTATGGGCGAAATTGCCACGCGGCTGGCCGATGTGGTGATCGTCACGGACGACAATCCGCGCAGTGAGGCCCCTGCAGCCATACGCGCCGAAATTCTTGCCGCCGCACCGGGAGCCATGGAGATTGGCGACCGTGCTGAAGCAATCCATGCAGCCATGGACATGCTTGAGGAAGGTGACACGCTGGTCGTTGCCGGCAAGGGGCACGAACAGGGGCAGACGTTCGGGGACCGCGTCTTGCCGTTTTCCGACCATGAGGAAATCAAGAAGGCGATCGCCGGACAGCAGGAGAGATCCTGGCTGTGGAGCAGTGCTGACATGGTCGAAGCCATGAATGGCCGGCCGGTCGGTTCGATGCCGGAAGGCATTGAGGGCATATCGATAGACAGTCGGGCAGTGCAGCCCGGTGATGTGTTTTTTGCAATCAAGGGTGACCGGGTGGATGGGCACGCTTTTGCCAGTACGGCTGTGGCAAATGGTGCAACTGTTCTGGTGGTATCTGAATCCAAGCTGCCGGCTATGGGCCATCTGCATGCGGCGATGATCGTTGTCGATGATGTCCTGGAGGCAATGACCCGCCTGGGCGTCGCGGCACGCGCACGCACCAAGGCACGGATTATTGCTGTCACCGGTTCGGTCGGTAAAACCACCACCAAGGAGATGCTGCGGCATGTCCTGTCTGGCCAGGGCAGGGTGCATGCCTCTGTCGCGTCGTTCAATAACCATTGGGGTGTTCCGCTGTCGCTTGCCCGGATGCCGCAGGACGCTGACTACGGAATATTCGAAATTGGCATGAACCATGCGGATGAAATCAGGCCTTTGGTCAAGATGGTGCGTCCGCATATTGCCATCATCACGGCCATTGCGGATGCCCATCTGGGTCATTTCAAAAACCTGGGAGAGATTGCTGCGGCAAAGGCCGAGATTTTTGAGGGGGTGGTTTCGGGTGGCCATGTGCTGCTCAATCGCGACAGTGAAAAATACGCGCAGCTGAAAAAGGCTGCCAAAGCCTGCACGATTGCCCATATCCATAATTTTGGTGAGCACCAGCAGGCGGACATCAGGCTTCTGGACAATGAAACATTGCCAAATGGTTCCAGGATCAAGGCGACGATTCTGGGCGACGACTGCGAATTGGTCATCGGTGCTCCGGGCCGGCACATGGTGCAAAACGCTTTGGCGGTTGCCGGTGCTGCCAAACTTGCCGGTGCTGATCTGACCAAAATGGCGGGTGCCTTCGCCGAACTGACGCCCAGCGAAGGGCGCGGTTCGCGGCACATTCTGGAAACCGCAAACGGCACCTTTACGCTGATTGATGAGAGCTACAACGCCAATCCTGCATCCATGCAGGTGGGCATTGAGCTGTTGCGCGATACACCGACTCAAGGGGCAGGTCGCCGCATTGCCATTCTTGGCGACATGCTGGAATTGGGTTCCTTTGCAAAGAAGTTGCACCAGGAACTCCACAAGCCCCTGACCGAGGCCAAAATCGACATGGTGTTGATGGCGGGCCCGGAAATGGACGCACTGGAAGCCGTTCTGGGCGAGTCGGTGCTGCACGACCATTTTGCCTCTACCGAGGCTTTGCTGACGATGCTTCTGGATACGGTTCGAGCCGGAGATGTGGTCATGATCAAATCATCCAAAGGCATGGGCTTTTCCAGGTTTGTGCCCGCCTTGCTCGCCAAATTTCCGCCGGTGGCGGATGCCAGGTCGGGTGAACCAAATCAGTTTGGGGGATCTGCCTGATGCTCATGTGGCTTGTTGACTATTCCGACCAGTTCCAGTTTTTCAATCTCTTCAGATACATTACCTTTCGCACCGGCGCCGCAACGCTGACGTCGGCCATTATTGTTTTTCTCTTCGGACCCCGGATTATTGCGGCGCTCAGCATTCGCCAGGGGCGAGGACAGCCCATTCGCGCTGACGGTCCGCAAACGCACTTCAAAAAAGCCGGCACGCCAACCATGGGCGGACTGATGATCCTGACCGGAATCGTTGTCAGTGCCCTGTTGTGGGCTGATCTGTCGAATGTTTATGTGGTGGTAACGCTGCTGGTAACGCTCGGTTTCGGGGTGATCGGTTTCTATGATGATTACCAGAAGGTGACGCAACAATCGCACAAGGGCATATCCGGGCGATTGCGCCTGATAGGCGAATTCATCATTGCCGGATTGGCGGTCTATTTCATCATGCAGGCGTCGATGGCCGCTGCCGGCAGCAAGGGCGCCAGTTTCGGATCTTCACTGACGTTCCCGTTTTTCAAGGATCTGATCATTGATCTGGGCTGGTTCTATATTGCCTTTGGCGCCTTTGTTGTGGTTGGGGCAGGCAATGCGGTCAATCTGACGGATGGGCTTGATGGCCTTGCCATCGTCCCCGTGATGATTGCCGCGGCTTCATTCGGCGTCATATCCTATCTGGCAGGCAACGCCGTTTTTGCAAATTATCTGCAGATCAATTTTGTGCCGGGAACGGGCGAATTGGCTGTGGTTCTTGGCGCCCTCATCGGGGCGGGTCTGGGTTTTCTCTGGTTTAACGCGCCGCCCGCAGCGATTTTCATGGGCGATACCGGTTCGCTGGCACTCGGCGGCTTGATCGGCACAGTTGCTGTTGCGACCAAGCATGAACTGGTCATGGCCATCATCGGCGGGCTCTTTGTTCTCGAAATGATGTCGGTGATCATTCAGGTGGCATCATTCAAACTGACCGGCAAGCGGGTTTTCCTGATGGCGCCCATACACCATCATTTTGAACGGCTGGGCTGGACCGAGAGTCAGGTTGTCATCCGTTTCTGGATCATTGCGGTTGGCCTGGCCATGCTGGGCCTTGCAACCCTGAAATTGCGGTGATGCGATGATTGCGGCAACAGCCTTTGCGGGAAAAAAGGTTGCCCTCTTCGGGTTGGGTGGATCCGGCATAGCGACGGCCCATTCGCTGCTGGCCGGCGGTGCAGAGCTTGTCGCCTGGGATGACAATCCCGATCGGGTAGCCGAAGCCCGGCATTGCGGAATTCCTGTTGCCGATCTGCGTGGCATCGACTGGACCTTGCAGGCCGCACTGGTTCTGGCGCCAGGCGTGCCCCTTACACATCCCAAGGCCCATTGGAGCGTCGATCTGGCGCGTGCCTGCGGCGTTGAAATCATTGGTGACATCGAGCTGTTCGTTCGCCAAAGGCATTTGCTGGCGCCCGATTGCCCCTTCATTGCCATCACCGGCACCAATGGCAAATCAACCACGACGGCGTTGATTGCGCATATTCTGCAAGAGGCCGGTCGCGACACGCAACTGGGCGGCAACATAGGAACGGCCATCCTGACCCTGGAGCCGCCGGAAAAGAACCGTTTCTATGTGGTGGAATGTTCGTCTTACCAGATTGATCTTTCTCCATCCATCAATCCGTCTGCGGGAATATTGCTCAACGTCAGTCCGGACCATCTCGAGCGTCACGGTACAATGCAGCACTACGCGGAGGTCAAGGAACGGCTTGTTGCCGGAAGCGATCTGGCGATTGTCGGCGTCGATGATACCTGGTGTGTGGCAATTGCCGATCGGCTCGAAAGCGCGGCGATACCGCTGACGCGCATCTCCAAGCACGACGTACTCGCACAGGGGTTTTACGCCGTCGGGACGCAGATCATCCATGCTGATAATGACGCAACGCAGTTGGTTGTCGATCTTGCAGATATATCCACGTTGCGCGGGGCTCATAATGCGCAAAACGCTGCGGCGGCCATCGCCGCCTGCACGGCCGTCGGACTTTCAGCAGATGAAATCATCTCCGGTTTGCAGAGCTTTGCCGGACTTCAACACAGAATGCAGCCCATTGCCCGGCGCGGGCATGTGCTGTTTGTCAATGATTCCAAGGCGACGAATGCGGATGCGGCCGCTCCGGCCCTGTCGAGTTTCCCGCGGATCTACTGGATTGCCGGCGGTTTGCCCAAGCAAGGCGGTATCGCGTCGCTTTCGAGCCTGTTTCCACATATCGCAAAAGCCTATCTGATTGGCGAAGCCGCACCCGCCTTTGCCGCCGTGCTGGGCGAGAATGTGCCTTATGAAATTGCCGAAACGCTGGACCGGGCTGTCAGCCATGCAGCCGAGGATGCGCTTTTGGATACGGATGACGAGCCGGTGGTGCTTCTGTCCCCGGCCTGCGCCAGTTTCGATCAGTACAAGAATTTTGAAATACGCGGCGACGCATTTGTTCAACAGGTCGGTGCTTTGCCGAATGTCACAATGCTTGTCGATCCAAAGGAGATTTGAGGATGGTGAGCAGAACCGAGCGAGGTCCGATTTCGGACTGGTTCTGGACGATAGACCGGTACCTTTTGGCGATATTTGTCGCGCTTCTTGGTCTGGGCTTCATGCTGTCCTTTGCAGCAAGTCCGGCAGTGGCCGAACGGCTGGATATCGACAGTCTGCATTTTGTCAAAAGGCATGCGCAATTCATTTTTCCTGCCCTTGCCCTGATGATTGGTTTGTCATTCCTGTCGCCGCGACAGGTGCGTCGCACCGCCATGCTGTTGCTTGCCCTGTCGATTGCCATGATGGTCTTCACACAGTTTTACGGATTTGAGGCAAAGGGGTCGCGGCGCTGGTTCTCCATTGCCGGTTTTTCCATTCAGCCATCGGAATTTCTGAAGCCGTCCTTCATCATCATCTGCGCCTGGCTGTTTTCCGAACATTCCCGGCGCCCGGATATTCCCGGCAATCTGTTTGCCATCATACTCTACGGCATCGTTATCGCCCTGCTGGTGGCGCAACCGGATTTCGGCCAGACCATCCTGATTACCATCGCCTGGGGGACATTGTTCTTCATGGCCGGCATGCCCTGGTTCTGGATCATTTTGCTGGGGGCCATGGGCGTCGGGATGTTCGTTTCGGCCTATATCGTCTTTCCCCATGTGGCCGGACGTATTGACCGGTTTCTGACCGGCGAGGGCGATACACACCAGGTGGATACGGCGCGTGAAGCGATCATCCGGGGTGACTGGCTGGGACAGGGGCCGGGTGAAGGGACCATCAAACGAATTTTGCCAGACAGCCATACCGACTTCATCTTTTCTGTTGCAGCCGAGGAATTCGGCATAATCTTCTGCCTGGCGCTTGTTGCGATTTTTGCCTTTATCGTCTTGCGCGGATTGAGCCATGCAAACCGTGAGGGCGATGAATTCACCCGTCTGGCCATTGCCGGCCTGACCTTGCTGATCGGGCTGCAATCGATGATCCATATCGGCGTCAATCTGGAGCTCTTGCCGGCCAAGGGCATGACCTTGCCGCTTATCTCCTATGGTGGGTCATCGATGCTGGCCATTGCAACAACGGCTGGCTTTCTGCTGGCATTGACGCGGCGCAATCCGGAAAAGCGTGCGACCGGCAGACAGAAAATCTATCAGGACGCGGCGATGCCCGCGGAGCGGGTGTGACGTGGTGGCCAAGTCTGTTCTGCTCTCCGCCGGTGGCACCGGTGGTCATCTTTTTCCGGCTCAGGCTCTGGCGCATGAATTGCGTGCCAGAGGGCTGACAGTTCATCTGGTCACCGACGCACGGGCGACCCGTTTTTCGACGGGATTTCCTGCCGATGACATTCATGTCGTCCCATCCGCAACGGTGACGTCAAAGAACCCGGTTGCATTGGCGCGAACGGGTTGGTCGCTGTTTCAGGGATTGCGCAAGTCCCGGCAATTGCTGGCCAGACTGAGACCCGATGTGGTCGTTGGTTTTGGCGGCTATCCGACCTTGCCACCTCTTTGGGCAGCGTCGCGCGCCGGCATTGCCACCGTTATTCATGAGCAGAATGCCGTCATGGGCCGCGCCAACAGTTTTCTGGCGAACAAGGTCAATGTCATCGCGGGTGGGTTTCTGGCCGCCGGCCAAGGCCCTTTTGGTGACAAGATTGTTTCGACCGGCAATCCGGTGCGTCCGGATGTGCTCAAGGCGGCAGAAACGCCGTATCAATCTTCCGGCGAGGGGATGCCTTTCGAACTGCTGGTTTTTGGTGGCAGTCAGGGGGCGCGATTTTTTTCGGAGATCATGCCGCAAGCCATTGCTCTTTTGCCTGAACCAGTGCGCGCGCGGCTGCGCATCACACAACAGGCGCGTCCCGAAGACATGGATAGCGTTTCGCAATATTATCGCGACAATGACATCAGTGCAGACGTGGCGTCCTTTTTTGATGACATGGCAGCGCGCATTGCAAAGGCGCATCTGGTGATCAGCCGTTCGGGAGCTTCGACCGTCTCGGAGGTTGCCGCGATCGGCAGACCAGCCATTCTCGTTCCTTTCCCCTATGCGCTGGATCATGATCAGGCGGCCAATGCGGCAGCACTGGAGAAGAAGGGTGGCGCTCAGGTGATCCGACAGTCGGATCTGGACGCGGAAAGGCTCAGCGCATTGCTGATATCACTGATGGAGCAGCCGGATCGGCTTGCACTGATGGCAAAAAATGCAAAGGCGGCCGGTCAGCCGGGGGCCACACGCTTGCTTGGCGATCTGGTAGAGGCTATTGCGGGTGGTGAAAATCCATTGAACGAACGGGGTGCGCACGCATGAAGATGCCGCAAAATATTGGTCTGGTGCATTTTGTCGGTATCGGCGGCATTGGTATGAGCGGCATTGCGGAGATGCTGCACAATCTGGGCCATGATGTTCAGGGCTCGGATATTTCCGACAATGCCAATGTGCAAAGACTGCGCGCCAAGGGTATTGCAGTTCACATCGGCCATAGTGGCGATAATCTGGGTGAAGCGGAAGTGCTGGTCGTATCAACGGCAATTCGCAAGGATAATCCCGAACTGATTGCCGCGCGCGAACGCAATCTGCCGATCGTGCGGCGGGCTGAAATGCTGGCCGAACTCATGCGTTTTCGCAATGCAGTTGCCATTGGCGGCACCCATGGCAAAACAACCACGACCTCCTTGGTGGCCACACTTCTGGATGCCGGCGGGATGGATCCGACGGTCATCAACGGCGGCATCATCAATGCCTATGGCACCAATGCCCGCATGGGCGACGGCGAATGGATGGTTGTGGAGGCGGATGAATCGGATGGCACGTTTTTGAAGCTGCCTGCCGATGTCGCCGTGGTCACAAACATCGACCCGGAGCATCTGGATCACTACGGTAGTTTTGACAAGGTGCGCGAGGCCTTCGCACAATTTGTGGAAAATGTGCCCTTCTACGGTTTCGGCGTGATGTGTCTGGACCATCCGGAGGTGCAGGCACTGGTCAGCCAGATCCATGACCGGCGTATCGTCACCTATGGTCAAAATCCCCAGGCTGATGTGCGCTTTTCCAATCATCGCATGGATGGGGCTGTTTCGGTTTTCGATATTACAATTCGTCATCGCAAGAGCGGCGGCACCACGGAAATAAAGGACCTGCGTCTGCCGATGCCCGGCCAGCACAATGTGGCCAATGCAACGGCAGCCATAGCGGTTGCCCATGAACTGGGGCTGGATGCGGCGGCGATCGCCAAGGGGCTTGCTGCCTTCGGCGGCGTCAAGCGCCGATTCACCCATGTGGGCAATTGGCATGGCGTGAATATCTACGATGATTATGCCCATCACCCGGTGGAAATCAGGGCTGTTCTTTCAGCTGCCCGAGATGCCTGTTCAGGACGCGTGATCGCCATAGCGCAGCCGCATCGCTACACTCGGCTGGAAAGCCTTTTCGATGATTTTGCCACCTGTTTCAATGATGCTGACATCGTCGCCATTGCACCGGTCTTTGCTGCGGGTGAAGAGCCGATGGAGGGCGTCAGTTCGGAAGAGCTTGTCTCGCGCATGAAAGCGGCGGGTCATCGAGATGCACGAACTCTGAGCGGACCGGATAATCTTGCGGCCCTGGTTTCCTCCGTGGCTGTTGAAGGTGATTTCGTTGTCTGCCTGGGCGCGGGCAGCATTACCAGTTGGGCGGCTGCGTTGCAGCAAAACCTGCAGACGCTCGACAAGGCAGAAACATGATCAGGCCAAGCGGCACGAATTTGCTGGAAACCAACCCGGAGCTCTTCGAAGGCCTGAGTGGGCGCGTCAGTGCGGATACACCGATGGACGGTGTGACCTGGTTACAGGTCGGGGGGCCGGCGGAAGTGATGTTTCAGCCAGCTGACCAAGACGATCTTGCGCATTTTCTAAAGAGGCTTCCTGCAAATATCCCGGTTCTGGTCGTCGGCATCGGCTCCAATATTCTGGTTCGCGACGGCGGTATTCCGGGTGTCGTCATACGCCTGTCAGCCAAGGGCTTCGGGCAGGTCAGGCAGGTATCGGACACACGTATGGAGGCTGGTGCCGCCTGTCCCGACAAGCGCCTTGCCGCTGCCGCACATGCGGCCGGGATCGGCGGATTTCATTTCTACCACGGTATTCCCGGCGCCATCGGCGGCGCCTTGCGCATGAACGCAGGGGCCAATGGCACGGAAACCTGTGATCGGGTTGTCGAGATTCATGCGCTGGACCGCAGCGGCAACAGCCATGTGCTGTCCCAGGCGGATATGGGCTATGCCTATCGGCACAGTGACGCGTCGCCTGATCTGATTTTTACGCATGCCGTGTTTGAGGGCTACAGAGAAGATCAGGACGTCATCCGCAAGGAGATGGAGGCGGTGCAACAGCATCGCGAGAGCGTGCAGCCGATACGCGAAAAAACAGGTGGATCGACCTTCAAGAACCCGCCGGGCACCTCGGCCTGGAAGGAAATAGACAAAGCCGGTTGCCGTGGATTGATGGTCGGTGCTGCCCAGATGTCACCGATGCACTGCAATTTCATGATCAATACGGGACATGCCACGGCCTATGATCTGGAAGTGCTCGGCGAAACCGTTCGCGCCAGAGTGCTGGAAAATTCCGGCATTCGGCTGGAGTGGGAAATCAAACGTCTGGGCCAGTTCCTGCCTGATCATATCGTGCAGGAATTCCTCGGCCAAATGCTTTGAAGCTCGGCCAAATGCTTTGAAGCATGTCATCGCTTCGTGGGAATGATGACATGCTTCGATCGTCTGTTCTCTAAGCCGGGTTCGGTCGTTGGTAGCCGGGTGTCGATTGTGAGATTTCGATTTCATCGCTGTTCATTTCGGGCTCTATATCGGCAAAGAGCGGCGTGCTGAGGTAGCGTTCTCCGGTATCAGGCAGCATGCACAGAACCGTTGAGCCTGCCGGAGCGCTCTCACATACTTTCAAGGCACCGGCAAAGGTTGCGCCCCCTGAGATGCCCACAAATATGCCTTCGCGGCGCGCCAGGTCGCGGCTGCATTTCATGGCATCGGGCCCACTGATCTTGAGGACGTCATTAATGAAGTTCTGATTGACCGCATCCTCGGTGATCTTGGGGATGAAATCGGGGCTCCAGCCCTGCATCGGGTGCGGCGTGAAAGTCGGATGGCTGCTGGCAGCTGAACCATCGCTGTTTCTGTCCTGATCGATTTTGCTGGACAGCATGGCTGCGGTCTCCGGTTCGCAGACAATAATCTTCGTCTCCGGTCGTTTGTCTGCCAGAACGCTGCCCACACCCTTGAGTGTACCGCCGGTGCCGAATCCGGTCACCCAGTAATCCAGCGCCTCTCCATCAAAATCCCGCAGGATTTCCTGGGCCGTGGTGCGCGCATGGGTCTCGGGATTGGCTTCATTTTCGAACTGGCGGGTCAGGAACCAGCCATGCTTTTCTGCCAGTTCCAATGCCTTGCGCACCATGCCCGTTCCCTTTTCGGCGGCTGGTGTCAGGACAACCTTCGCCCCCAGAAAACGCATCAGCTTGCGGCGTTCGACGCTGAAGCTCTCAGCCATGGTAATCACCAGAGGATACCCCTTTTGTGCGCAGACCATGGCAAGTCCGATACCGGTGTTGCCACTGGTGGCCTCGACAACGGTCTGGCCGGGTTTCAGGGCGCCGGATTTTTCCGCGGCCTCGATCACACCCAGCGCCAGCCGATCCTTGACAGATCCCAGCGGGTTAAAGGCTTCAATCTTGACGAACAGATTGATGCCTTCGGGTGCGAGTTTGTTGATCCGCACGACCGGCGTATTGCCGATCGTTCCGAGAATATTTTCGTATTTGCCAGCCATGATTGTCAGTCTCCCCAGGTTTTCATGATTTTTGCTTGTCCTTCATATTGCCACATCGCTTTGTCGCGCAAGCGCGCAGTTTCAAGGTCATGCACCCTATCCCAACTGACCATTCAGTTCATCTTCAATATGGGTGCGGATGACGTCATCCACCGATGCGTCCGCTGTAAAGCCCAGCGCGAGGGCGCGCGATGCATTGAAGTTCTGCGGCCATCCTTCGACCATCCTGATGATCATCTCATCGGGTTCATGCCGGATCAGGGCGGCACGGTCCGCCCCCGCAACGCGCACCAGCGCTTCGATCATTTCGCCAATTGTGACGGCCAGACCAGGCATGGAAAGCGCGCGCCTCGCGCCAAGCCGGGACGTATCCAGATTTGCCGCGTGGACAAGAAAACCGGCGGCCTTTTTGGGGCTGACCATCCAATGACGCACATCAAGTGAGACGGGGCAAATGGCCTCCTGTCCGTTCAGCGGTTCGCGCAGGATGTTGGAGAAAAACCCCGATGCAGCCTTGTTTGGCTTGCCAGGACGGATCACCACCGTTGGCAGACGAATGGCGATTCCATCCAGAAATCCCTTTCGAGAATAGTCCATCAACAACAATTCCGTGCAGGCTTTCTGGACGCCATAGGAGGTGAGGGGAGCGTTCAGGAATTCGTCGCCAATGGCATCGGGAAAGGGTGCGCCGAAGACGGCGATGGAAGAGGTGAAGACAATTTTCGGGCAATAGTTCTGCAGGCGGATGGATTCGAACAGATGGCGCGATCCATCGAGGTTGATGGCATAACCCTTTTCAAAATCCGTTTCGGCTTCGCCGGAGACGATCGCGGCAAGATGGAAAATGAGTTCGGGCTTGTGTGCAATCAGGGCATCCACCTGAGCGCGCTGCGAGATGTCCCCGGCGACGGTCGAAATGGCCCAGTTGACACTGTGCTTCCCGGCATCGGGCCTTTCCGGCTCGACGACGTCGAACAGGGTCATGGCGGTAATTTCACGCCCGGCGACCGACCCGGCGGCGCAAAGCTGGTCAATGAGTTTGCGCCCGACCATTCCGGCCGCACCCAGGATAAGCACGTGCATCCATTACTCCTCTTGCCGTGATGAAACGTGTCCGGCAATTTCAATTTGTTGATACAAATGAATGGTCAATATGGACCAAATGGTTGAAAGTTGCACCCCCATTTGCGGGCATGATTTGTCGGGCGCACGTGTTCAATTGCCGGCGATGCGTCGCGGGCATATGGACGGAAGCGCCATCAGTCCTTGCGGGCAGTTGCACCATGCCTGCCGATGAAATCCGTCACGGCGGCCGTGATGCCCGGTGCCAGGGCATGGGCAGGGTTTGAATAGGTGGCAAAATTTGCTGTCAGATCGTCGCTTTCCACCTTTTTGAGCACATGGTTCATGTCTTGCAGAACCTTCAGTTGGCCATTTGGCAGGGCAGCCATCAGGCGTTCGGCATCGCGCATTTTCACCTGAAGGTCCCGGCTTCCCTGAAGGATCAGAGTCGGGCCGTCATAGGTGGACGCCAGTGCTGAAGGATCATGGGAGAAGAGGTCGATCATGTAGCGTTGCAAGCCTTCGCTGAACAGGGGTTGCAACGCGTGGTGCATGGTGTCCGTGCCGGTTTTGCGGCCCGCTTCCAGTGAATCGATAATCGACATGGCCTCCTCCAGCACCGCCGCATTTCCGGGGTTTGACTGCAATTGTTCCCGCAAAAGCGTTCCAATGGGGCGTCCCGGCGCTGCGACCAGCAGAAGTCCACACAGGTCAGTGGCCGCCTGTGCTGCCTTGAGTGAAACCAGTGCGCCTTCACTGTGTCCAAGCAGCCAGACGCATTTGGACCCGGTCATGGCTTTGGCGACGTCCATCCAGGCATGGACATCATCGGCATAGGTTCCGATCGCGACATCATTCGGATCATCAATTGCCTGCCGGCTTGCAAACATCCCGCGCTTGTCAATTCTGATCGAACTGATGCCTCGCTGTGATAGGCCTTCGGCGAGTAATTTGTACATGTCAGTGCGCCAACCGCCGGGTCCGTTGCCGTCCCGGTCAATGGGGCCGCTGCCGGGAATGATGAGAACAAGGGCTGCGGGAGACGCATTCGCCTCCAGGTAGCTGCCCTTCAGAGGCCCCTGGGGGCCAGGCGCCGCAATGTTCAATTCACTTGCGTTCGTGGATCCGCCGAATGCCAGAAAGCACAGCAAAACCAGCCATATCTGCAGGACTGGTTGTATTTGGGTGTCACACCGGGCGCGCGTTTTCATGATGTCTGCCAATACCTGATTAATGTAATCAAGTATAACCCGGCGATGCTTTCCATGCAATAGGGACGAATGGACCGGTTGGTGCCACCCGTCATCGTCCCTCATGGCGAGGTTCTCAGGTATTCGGGAAATGGAATCTTCGCTGTCGGCAGCTTGTTGCCGCGGCGCTGGGGTGTGCATCGAGACGGTTTCAGTTTCCCGGTGTTCCGGTTGACGACTGGGCGCCATTATCCAAATCAACAGGCAATCCGGCGTCAGCCGATTGCAAAATAGGTGATCCGGGCAGGCAGGCGAGTTTTTTCAAAGGAAATCTGGTTTCTGGTACAGTGCACCGGTTTTTTAAGCATGCCGATTCGGTTCACGGCGATTCCGGCGAAGCCGGATCGAAACCGTGCGGCGGTTCGCCCACCGAGAGCGCGACGATGTTGAGCAGCAGGAGGTGTTTGGCCAGATAAACGGGTTTGCCATGGCGACTGAGAACCGTCGTCAGGCTTGTGACGGAGTGTTCTGCGCGGGTGCGCGTAAATCCTTTGCGCGAGCCCCCGCCGGATGACGCCGCCGCCAGGCGCCACAGCGTGGGCACGCATTTCGAACGGAATTTCGGTCCAAGGGCGCAAAGCAGTGTTTGGGCCTGCTGTCCGGCCGCGCCATTGACGAGATGGGGTGGAATGCCCTCTTCGTCCAGCGGAATGATTTCCAGCGCCGAAACGGCCGGTTCCCCGTCCGCGGTAAACAGGCATTCGCGGTATAGGAGTGGTGTATCATCACCGGCAAGTTCCAGCAGCGACTTGCTCCAACTGGTCGGCCTTATCACGTCGGAACGCACGATCTGCACGTCGAGCGGTCCGGCCGCATGCAGCATGTCCTCCAGCGGTGCGTTGAAAGCGGGTGGTTGTGCAGACGGCCGCGCGAGCTGGCGACGGCGCGGATCGGTCCCGCGCTCGATGAAACCGTCTTCTTCGAGGAGTCTCAATGCTTCGCGAAGGACGGTGCGGCTCACACCGAGTTCATTGGCAAGCTCGATTTCCGGTGGGACAAGATCGCCTGGCTGCCTCTGTTTGCGCAGCGCCTCGACCAGCTGGTCATAGACCTGAACAGACAGAGGGCGCCTGTCACGAACCGGCTTGACGTGCAATTGGGTTTCGACGGACATCTCACTCTCACCGGTAACAAGGGTTGACGCAAAAGGCTTGCGAACTGCGGATCGCTTGCCATCGTCATCAGCATTTTCTCACCTCGACGCTGCAGGGCAAACTAGATCAATTGCCCAGCGAATACAATTGAATCGCATTGATATCAAGTGATTATCCATTGTTGAACAATGGATAATATTGTGCTTCCCTTGCGGTTCATTCAAACCGTGAGCGAACTGCTCCCTACCACGAGGATTTTCGATGGAGACGAAACAACCGGCCATGAACACGACGAAACAGGCGATGGATATGAAAAGACTGGGCGACGGCCCGATGGTTTCGCGCTTCGGCTTCGGCACCATGTCGCTTCTTTCGTCCCAGGGACCTTCGGATGCGGCCCGCCTGCTGCATCAGGGGCTCGATTCCGGGATCAATCTGGTAGATACAGCCGACATCTACGACAATGGGGCTGTGGAGGAGGCTCTTGGCGCGGCGTTGATTGGGCGGCGCGATTCGGTCGTGCTGGCGACCAAGGGCGGATTGCCGATGCATGGCGACCCGCAGCGCTCGGGCGGTTCACGGCGATGGATCGTGCAGGCGGTGGAAGACAGCCTGCGGCGCCTGAAAACCGACTATATCGACCTTTATCAGTTGCACCGCCCGGATCCGGCAACGCCGATCGAAGAAACGGTCGCCGCCTTCGATGCGTTGATCCGCTCCGGCAAGATCCGCCACGCCGGCTCGTCGGTTTTCCCGCCGGAACTGATTGTGCAGGCAAGGTGGGCCGCTGAAACACTTGGGGCGGCGCCTTTCATCTGCGAACAGTCGCCCTATTCCATCCTGACCAGGGGGATCGAACGGTCCGTTTTGCCGGTCTGCAGGCAATATGGAATGGGCGTGCTTGTCTGGAGCCCGCTGAATGGCGGCTGGCTGACGGGAAAGTACCGGCGCGGCGTCGCCGCTCCGCAAGGCTCGCGTGCGGCATCGGGTAATCCTTTCGTACGGGCTGATGACGAACGAAAGCTCGGTGCGACGGAAGCCTTGTCCGCTATCGCGTCGGAGGCTGGCCTGTCGCTCATGCAGATGAGCCTTGCCTGGACTCTGGAGCATCCCGGTGTGACCTCGGTGTTGCTGGGGCCGCGTACCGGCGAACAGCTGGGAGAGCTGCTGTCGGCGGAGGGCGTAGTGCTGGGTGACGACGTGCTGGACGCAATCGATTCAATCGTGCCGCCGGGAGACAATGTCGACCCGCGCAATGCCGGGTGGGTATCGCCATCTCTGGCGAAAGAGCATCGTCGCACACCACGTTAATGATGTTGCTGCGAGCATCGGCGTCCCTGTCAGCGCGCAATCTGTATCCACAATCTTGCGGACTCCTATCACACTGAATTTTCGATGGTTTCGGGAGAATATGAATTTGAGAAAATTTAATGTTGGACAATGAACAATAATGCTGTTTAAATAATAAGCGAAATTCATTGTGCACAATTATTGTGCAGTTTCTGCTTGTTGCGCTGAAGGAACCCTATGATCACGCAATCCGCCAATCCTGTGCTTGCCGTCGTCGGCTCCTTCAGCATCGACAGTGTGCTGACTCAGGATGGCCGGCATGTGGTCGGAAAGGTTGGCGGCAATGCGCTCTGGTCGTCGCTCGGCGCCCTGATCGCCGGCAACGCGCCGCGGATCATCACGGTGGTCGGCGATGACTACCCGCAAGACGTTCTGTCGGCGCTTTGCGAGGCCGGGATCGATACCAGCGCGGTGCGTCGCATCGCACGCTCGCATCCCGTACGTGTGACATTCGCCCATATGTCTGACGGGACCAGGCTCCAACCGGTTCCCGATCATATGATCCAGAAGCTGCCTGAAGCAGACCGCGCCGCATTTGTCGATACAACGATGCTGAGCGATGTACTGCCGCTCGGCGCACCCAATGCTGCCGATGTCCCCGACGCATGGCTGAAGGAAGTCGACCATTGGCATTTGCCGCTCCTGCCTCTGATCCGCCACCGGAGCCTTGTCGCGCGGATTTCCGCCGGTCGGGGTGTCCTGCAAACCGACTGTCCGGCGCGTTCAGACCTGTTGAGCGATGCATTTGCCCGCCTCGCGGTTACCCTGCGCGACATCAATATTTTCCTGCCGAGCACTTCGGATTTCGATGTGATTGCCCCCCGCCTGAATATCGAGGACCTTTTGCTGCAACTGCGCTCGCAGGGCGCGCATACCGTTGTGCTCAAGGCCGGCGCTGCCGGGGTTTATATTTTATGGGGCGATGAATATTTCCACATTCCCGCCTACGAAGCCGCTGCGATTGACCCGACCGGGGCAGGCGATGCGTTCTGCGGAGGGTTCATGACAGGCATGGCGAGCGAGGGTGATGTCGTTGCGGCAGCTGCTCTTGGATCGGCGGCGGCCTCCTTCGCGATTGCCACGGAAGATCCGCTGACCCTGATCGGCGTCAGCCGCGACCATGTCCGCAACAGGGCCAGACATTTGCAACGCATGGCAAAACGGATCGGTCGCAAGGATCTGCCCGGAACGGGAACCGGCAGGGGCGGTCAAAGCATCTCAAGCGCAGTCAACGAATAGAAGGATGAAACCGGCATGCTGACCATCGGAGTAATCGGACGTAGCGCCCGGCCTGGAGAAAATCTTCCCGATGGCGTTTCGCAGCTTGCCTACGAGGTCGGTCGCGGCATCGCGGCGACCGGCGCGGCCCTGATCGGCGGCGGCACGGGCGGCGTGATGGAGGAATCCTGCCGCGGTGCGCGCGACGGCGGCGGTCTGACCATCGGTTTCCTGCCCTATGCGGACAAGGCAAGGGCCAATCCCTATGTTGATATCGCCTTTCCGACAGGCATGGGCACCATTCGCAATATGCTGACCGCACGCGGCTGCGACAGCATCATCATGATCGGCGGCGGCGTCGGCACATTGAACGAAGTCACCATTGCCTATGATTCAGGCGTACCGGTGATTGTCCTCGAAGGGACCCAAGGCTGGGCCGACCGCCTGCGCGGCGCCATCGAGGATGGCAAATGGCTGGACGAGCGCCATATCGTCGCAATCAGTTTCGCCTCCACAGCGGCGGAAGCCGTCGAAATCGCTCTGGAACGCGCCAAAGAGCCGCGACACGGCACCCGCCTCGAAGCGCATACGGGTTGGGCGGGACAATGAGAAGCACCCGCACGGCACTAATTTTGCATATCCTTTCCCAATAAACACAGGAGCATGAGACCATGACTGCATTGTTCAATAGAAAAACCGCTTCACCCCGGCGCCGCAGCGGCGCCCTTGTCACCTCGGTGGCCATCGCAACGCTTTCCATAGCCGCCCCTGCTTCCGCCGCAGACTACGTCTGGTCGATGGTGACCAATACGGCCGGTCTCGGCGACCAGGGTTTCAACGATCTGGCAAAAGTCGGCGTCGAGACCAGCGCCGAGATGCTTGGCGGCGAGGCTCTGGTGATCCAGTCTGCCAACAAGTCGCAACTGGTGCCGAACCTGCAACAGGCCGTCGACAGCGGTTCGACGGTGACGACCGGTGTCGGCTTCGGTATACGCGATGCTCTCACGCAGGTTGCCATCGCCAACCCGGATGCCAAATTCACGCTGATCGACGCCGTTGCCGTCGACAAGGACAAGAATCCCCTGTCCAATGTGGCGAGCGTGACTTTCCGTGAACAGGAAGCCGCATTCCTTGCGGGCATCGTTGCCGCGATGACCACCGGGGGATCGCGGGTCGGCTTTATCGGCGGCATGGAAACTCCACCGGTTGTCCGTTTCCTGTCAGGCTATGAGGCAGGGCTGCGTTATGCCAATCCGGACATCAAGGTCAGCGTCGCCTTTGTGGGCTCCTTCACCGAGCCGGCGAAGGCAAAGGAACTGGCGCTTGGCATATATGATCTGGGCGCCGACCTGATCATGGACGTCGCGGGTGGCGGCGGACGCGGCATTTTCGATGCTGCCAAGGGCCTCGGCAAGGGCCATTGGGTGATCGGGGTCGATACCTGCAAGGGGCAGATCGCACCTGACAATTACCTGACCTCCGCCGTCAAGGATGTCGCCGGTGCGGTTGTCTTCTCGAATAAGGCGGCGGCGGAAGGCAAATTTTCCGGCGGCGCCGTAAGTCTCGGCCTGGAGCAAAAGGCTGTTGGCCTGTGCCAGGACAATATTGACACATTGTCACCGGCAATCATGGAAAAGGTGGCAGCGGCTACCGCGGCCATCCTCGACGGTTCGCTCACCGTGCCCGCCTCGGAGGCAGAACTCAAATCGTTCAATCCGGCGGGTAAGTGATGACAGCGGGCTGCGAGGCTATGACAACAGACGACCGCGCCTTGCGGCCCGCGGTTGCGCCGATGGCCATAAGGCTGACCGGCGTAAGCAAGCATTTCGGCCTGGTCAAGGCCAACCGGTCAATCGATCTGGCGGTCCGGCAAGGTTCGATACACGGCCTGCTGGGTGAGAATGGGGCCGGCAAGTCGACTTTGATGAAGATACTGTTCGGCATGATCCGGCCGGATGCGGGGCGGATCGAGATCGCCGGAACGGATGTCAGGCTGCGCTCTTCCGCTGACGCGCTGGCCCATGGCATCGGCATGGTGCAGCAGCATTTCAGTCTGATCGGCAAGCTGACCGTCGCTGAGAACCTGATCCTCGGCCGCGGCTCGACCGGCTTCGCGGCGCGCTGGCTGCGTCGGATCGATCTCGAAGCGGCACAACGAAGGGCGATCGAATTGTCCGAGCGCCTCGGTTTCGGCATCGATCCGACCGCCCGATGCGAGACATTGTCCGTCGGTGCGCGCCAGAAGGTGGAAATTCTCAAGGCCTTGTGGGGCGGCGCGACCACACTGGTGCTCGATGAACCGACGGCGGCGCTCTCGCCGCCGGATGCGGAAGAGCTCTATGCACTGCTTGACAATCTCCAGCGCGAGGGCACCACCATCGTGCTGATCAGCCACAAGATGCCGGAGATCATGCGCCTGTGCGACCGGGTGACCGTGTTGCGCGACGGCGCAGTGGCCGGCGAGGCCGAAATACCACAAAGCTTCGCCGCTCCTGACGACCGACAGGCGCTCGAGGCGCAATTGGTACGGCTGATGATTGGTCGCAACCGGCCCGAGGTGCCGTCGCGTTCCAACCATATCTGGCCAACGGTGCTTTCCGTTCGCAAGCTGAGCGACGGCGAGCGGTTCGGTCCGGTCGATCTCGATGTGCATGGCGGCGAGATTCTGGCCGTTGTGGGGGTCGAAGGCAATGGCCAGGCACAATTCGTGGATCTGCTGATCGGCCTGAAAAAGGCGACGATGGGCGGTATCTCGCTGGACGATCGCGACATCACCAACCTGTCGGTGCTTGAGCGCTTCGGCAGCGGGATCGCCCATATCCCGGAAGACCGTCACCATGTTGCCGTGGCGGACGTGATGAGCGTTACCGACAATGCCTCGATCGGTTTTACGGATGGAGCGCCTTTCGCACCCACACCCTTGTGGCTGTCACAGCGCCGACGCGCGCGTTTCGCAGCCGGCGTGGTGCGCCGCTACAACGTCCGCACGTCTTCCATCGATGCACCGGTCACCAGCCTGTCCGGCGGCAATCAGCAAAAGCTGGTGGTCGGACGTGAACTGGCGCGCGCGCCCCGGCTGATGATTGCGGCGCAGCCAACGCGGGGCCTGGACATCGGCTCGGCTGCGGCCGTTCACCAGGCCCTGATTGGTCTGCGCGACAGCGGTGGTGGCGTCCTGTTGCTGAGCCTTGACCTCAATGAAGTCTTTACCATTGCCGACAGGATTGTGGTGTTCCGTCAGGGACGCATCGTCGGTGAAACAAGTACCGCCGAGGCCGACACCGACCAGATCGGTCGGTGGATGTCCGGCGTCGAGCAGGAAGAACGACCATGACGATCGCCACTGCGCAACGCCCTCCCTCACGCCGACAGACGCGCATGGATCCGGTCGCCCTGGCCGAAACGCTGCGGGCAAATGACAGCGACACACAGGAAGGGCAGGCGATCCTGCCGCGTCTGATCGCCCATTTCCAGCATCTGACCGGCCATTTCGGTGTCCAGATACTGACATTTGTTCTGACCATTTCTGCAGCGCTGATCGCCTCTGTACCGATGGTCTGGATTGCCGGTTCGGATATCTGGCTGGCCGCCGGCGCTCTGTTTAATGGTGCGCTTGGTTCAGGCCCGGCAATCGCGGAGACGATGGTCCAGATGGTGCCGCTGCTGATTGCCGGTCTGGCGGTCGCAGTCGCCTTTCATGCCGGCCTGTTCAATATTGGTGTAGAAGGCCAATTGCTCTTTGGCGGACTTGTCGCAGGCATCGTCGGCGCCAAGCTCGACCTGCCGCCGGTCGTGCTGATGGTCGCGTCTATCCTCGCAGGCATGGTCGGCGGCGCCCTGTTCGCGTTGATTCCGGCCCTGCTCAAGGCCTACCGCGGGGCGCATGAGGTCGTGACGACCATCATGATGAATTTCGTAGCGGTCGCCATATCCGAATATGCCGTTGCTCCGACCGGACCTTTCGTGGCCACCAACCAGCCTGCGGCGACCGACCGGGTGCCGGATGGCACGCAATTGCCGATCATCTGGGACGGGACGCGGCTCCATGCCGGTTTGATCATCGCCCTTGTTGCCGTCATGGTCGTTCTGTGGCTGCTTTACCGCACGCCGGCGGGCTTCCGGCTCAGGCTGATGGGCGCCAACCAGGGCGCCGCGCGGGCCAGCGGTGTTTCCATCGAACGGGAAACCATTGTCGCGCTTCTGGCCTCCGGCGCACTTGGCGGCCTTGCCGGCGCGGTGCAAGTGCTCGGCGTCTATGGCCGTTTCTATGCGGGCTTTTCGCCCGGCTACGGATTTGACGCGATCGCCGTTGCGCTGCTCGGCGCCCTGTCGCCGATCGGCGTGGTGGCGTCGGCCTTCTTTTTCGCTGTTCTCCATGCGGGCTCGGTACCGCTGCAGGCAATCGCCGGCATCAGCCGGGAAATGGTGGGTGTCGTCTCCGGTCTTGTTGTCGCCTTCGTCGCAGCACAGCCGGCGGCACTGCGGCTGCTGTCGCATTTGCGCCGACCGGCGATCGACGACAGAAAGGGTAAGGACCGGAGCAAAGACCGGTCTTCTGCAGACGACACAAACAGCGTGGAGATGGCGTCATGATTGACCTGTTTACGATTTCAATGGTCATCAGCGCGCTGCATCTCGCACTGCCAATCCTGATGCCGATGCTGGGCGGATTGATCTGCGAACGCAGCGGTGTGATGAACATCGGGCTGGAAGGCATGATGCTGGTCGGCGCATTCTCCGCCGTATTGGTAACCTATTACGCCGGCAATCCGTGGATCGGCATTACCGGCGCGCTCGCCTCCGGCATACTCTCCGGTGGATTGCTTGCCGTGCTGACGGTGACACTGCGCGGAGACCAGGTCGTTGCATCCGCGGCCATCAATCTTATCGGCGCCGGCTTGACGGCCGCCCTCATTCCGGTGATCTGGGGTATTGACGGGTTGACGCCCAGCGTCAGCAAAATTCCGACGGTGCGCGTGCCGATTCTGGCCGACCTGCCCGATGTCGGGCGGATTTTTTCGTCCCTTACCCTGGTTGATTATATCTGTTTCGCTCTGGTGTTCGCGGTCTGGTGGGTGCTTTTCCGCACCGATACCGGCCTGCGCCTTCGCGCCTGCGGCGAATCTGCCGAATCTGCCGATGCCGCCGGTATCGCGGTGGTCCGTACCCGTTTTGTCGCTGTCGTCATGTCCGGCGTTTTCGCCGGTCTTGGCGGCGCCTATCTGTCGATCGTGACGCTCGACATGTTCCAGGCGTCGATGACCCAGGGGCGGGGCTTCCTGGCGCTCGCCGCGCTGGTGTTTGGAAAATGGCGCGTCTGGCCGGGTGTGTTCGCCTGCCTTGCCTTCGGCTTTGCGGATGCCATTGCGCTGCGCGCGCAAATATTGTGGCGTGACATTCCGCATGAATTGCTGATCGCCCTGCCCTATATTCTGGCGCTGCTCGCGCTGGCGACTTTCGTCGGCCGGGCAGCCGGTCCGGCCGCTGTCGGTAAACCGTTCGAAAGAGCGTGATCCGATGATATCCGATACAACAAGGACACCAACAAGGAGCAAACCATGCTTGTGAGTGAAGTCCCTGCATTCAGGGAATTCTGGTACCCGGTCGCCTATTCCATGGACGTTCAGGACAAGCCCTGCGCTGTCCGTTTGCTGGGTGACGACTATGTTGTGTGGCGTGGCTCTGATGGCGTCCTCGGCTGCGCCGTCGACGAGTGCCCGCATCGCGCGGCACGCCTGTCGCAAGGCTGGCTCGATGACGGCAGTCTTGTCTGTCCGTATCACGGCTGGGCTTTCAATACGTCGGGCGCCTGCACACGTATTCCGCAACAGGACGACGACATGCCGATCCCGCCCCGGGCACGCACGCTTTCCGTGCTGGTTGCCGAACGCTACGGTCTGGTCTGGGTTTGTGTCGGCATGCCGCGCGCGGATATTCCGGAACTGCCGGAGGCGGAAGATCCCTCTTTTTCCGTGATGCACGAACTGATGGAGGTCTGGACCACCTCGGCGCCGCGGGTCATCGACAATGCGCTCGACCTTGCCCATGTCGCCTGGACCCATCGCAACACGGTCGGCGATACCTCCGCATCGAAGTTCCTGAGTTTTGATATCAATCGCGACGGGCACCGGCTGACTTCGCGTGTCAGCTACAAGGCGCGGCTCAGCGAGGCGCTGAAGGCCAATACCGGCCTGACAGGGGAGGGGTTCACGGTCCGCGTCACCAACAACGAACTGGTTCAGCCATTCGTCTACAAGGATGTCATGGAATATGAGAACGGTCTGCGCCATGTCCTTTTCAAGACGGCGACGCCTGTTGACGACGACCGCACGCTGTTCTGTCAGTTCATCGCGCGAAACGACAACCCGGACGACGAAAAAAGGGCCGGGATCATTGCGCTGGACCGACGGATCCAGCACGAGGACCGCGAACTGCTGAGCCACATCCGGCCCGAGTTCCCGCTCGACACGCGCACCGAGATGCATTCCAAGGCGGACCGCATGACCGTGGAATACCGCAAGATACTTGCCGAACTTGCCCGGGAAAATTCATCCGTCACCCCCGATGCGGAATGGGCAAGACCCTTCCTGCGCAAGCCCAAGCCGGAAGCCGTCGACTGACCGGTAGAAAACGGCCCGATCCAACTGCTTGCCCTATCGCTGCGCAATGGCCGGTTCGCGCTACGGGTGTCACACCGCGCCCGACTTGCTGCCAACCGTTTCATGCCCGTTTCGCCATCGAAATTGAAAGGATCCTGAACGCGCCGGACAATTCTTATGGCAGGATGAAAATGGGCGTGGCTCTTCTGCGTCCGCGCAGCGTCAATGGTCCATGCGTCTGCAGGGTTTCGATTGCTGTCGACGTTTCATCCGGACTTTCAAACCTTGCGGCCTCGACGAGATCAGTGCTGACGATGCAACGGCAATTGATTTCCCGGTTGGCTTTCTCCAGACGGCTGGCAACATTGACCGTGTCACCCAGAACAGCAAATTCCAGCCGTCTGTTGACGCCGATATCGCCGATGATGACCGGCCCGTAATGCACCCCTATTGCCAGTTTCAACTCGCCCGCATCCGTATCTTTTCTGGTCTGGCGCCATGCTTCGAATGCGGCAACCATTTCAACCGCTGCCGAAAGCGCATTGACGGCATCGCGCCTGGAGGGTTCGGGCGTTCCGAATGTGGCCATCAGGCCATCGCCAATGAATTTGTCGAGCGTGCCGTCGTGCTTGAATATGGTTTCTGCGAGAATTTGATGGACCTCGCGCAAGACCACAATGGTTTCGCGCGGCGAGCGGGTTTCGGCCCAGGCGGTAAAGGAAATGATGTCGGCAAATAAAACCGCGGCATTGTGCTCACGGGGACGCGACAGCGCATTTGTTCTGGTGGCCAGCATGTCGACCGTTTTTCTTGGGAAATATCGGGCGAGATTGGTTCGTTCACTGGCAAGACCGGCCTGGCGCAGGGCAATGGACCGGGTGCGCTGAACCGCCAGGGCAAGCACGCCGGCGGTGATCAACAGGACGATGACTTCCTGAAATCTGACGCCGGGATCCACATAAAGCGGATTGCTCCAGGCCCGCATCAAACCGTCGAGATTGCCAATGGCGGGTTCCGTGATTGTTGCGCCGGACACACTCACCATCCAGGCGACTCCGACCAGCCAACTGACAGCTGCCGACAGGCCGCCCCATAACACCAGGCGGGGTCGATAGAGATAGGCAAGGCCGGCAAGCAGAACAAAAAAATAAATGAAGGTGCCGAAACGTAAGGCGACTGTAGCAGGATAATCGAATGGAACAAGCGGATTTGGGTAAAGCAAGGTAAAGGTCAGCAGGATGAAATCGGCTGTGACAAAGGCGTAAATATGCCAAGGCTTTTTCCAGCTTGCGCGTCCGGCAAGGTAGGAGCCGTAGCCAAGGGCGATAAATAGAAGCAGCAGAAAATATATATAGAGAAAGCCGGGCCAGGGAGACAGGAAGGTTGTCAGAACCCCGATGGCAGCAAGTGACAATACCCGTCCCTTGAAGGCGGTTTTTTGTGCGGCCCGTTCTTCGGCTTCAAATGACATGTCAGTGGATGACGGTGCGTCAAAATCCTGGTTTTCAGTCATTTGCAATCGCTTTCGGGTCAAACTGAACCTTTGCCAGTCTTCTATAAGAAAGGTTTGTTTGGCGCTATTTCAAGGTCAGGGCAGGCGAATAGCCTGCATTTCCTGATAGAATTTATTGAAGGGCTTTTTGCGGCAAGCCAATGTGGCGGCATTGAACCTCCTGCCAAAACGCCACTTCGTGACGCCGATATCCAAGGTCGTGGACCGTATAGCGGAAAGTGTCTTTCATTCTCGTTTCTTGCTGGTATTCGAGCTGAACAGACAATTCGGAGTCCATTTTCTCTGGAATGTTTTGATATTTGGGTGTTGAAGAATACCGCAGAATTCAATGGATGCCTTGAAATTGTCGGGTATCGCTAGTATGTGAAGACCATGCGTATGTATTGAACTTGAGACTGATCGTCCTCTTTTTCGATGCGGGTGCATGAATTAACTCTGCCTGCGCATTTCTATCAGATCATGCATTTATGACCCAAGGCATGCCGGTTGGCATGTGGTTGGGAGACGCCGCAATGGCAGCCCACGGTACCCGTCTGCAATGTTTCACAGATCTGGTGCCTCGATTGAAACGTGTTGAAATAGAAAGTCCAATTTTTTGTCAAATGCTGAAGAAAACCAACCGGTCAAGCCTGAGCGGATAGACGCACGTGCATGGGCCAAGACCCTCGCGCAATATCGTGACCCGAGCAATGGCCGGGGCATCTATGAAATCGCTGTCTCGGTTTTTCCGCTGGTCGCATTATGGGCAATCACTGCCATGCTGCTGATGCAGGGATACTGGGTGGCACTCATATTGACCCTGCCGGCCGCTGCCTTTCTCGTGAGGCTTTTCATGATCCAGCACGATTGCGGTCATGGATCGTTTTTCGGCAGTTCGAGGGCCAACAACTGGACAGGGCGTATTCTCGGCGTTCTGACATTCACGCCCTATAGTGTGTGGCAACGCAACCACGCCCTGCATCACGCAGGATCGGGATGTCTGGACCATCGTGGTTTCGGTGATATCGAGACGCTGACGGTGGATGAATATGCCGCCATGTCGATGCTGGACCGGGCGAAATATCGCATTTATCGGCATCCGCTGGTGATGTTTGGCATTGGCCCCACTTATCTTTTCATTTTCAAGCACCGCGTGCCAATGGGCATGATGGGGCACGGTTGGCGGCCATGGGCCAGTGCCATGGGGACCAACCTGGCAATTGTTCTGGCTGCCTCTGTCATCATCTGGTTTGTCGGATTCAAGATTTTTGTGGCGGTCCAATTGCCCATCATCCTGTTTGCTGCGACAATCGGCGTATGGCTGTTTTTTGTCCAGCATCAGTTCGAGGAAACATCCTGGGAAAGACTGCCCGAATGGAAGCGCCAGGAAGCGGCTTTGCATGGCAGTTCGCACTATGATTTGCCCGAGCCGCTGCGGTGGTTTACCGCAAACATCGGTGTTCATCATGTCCACCATCTTTGCAGCCGCATTCCCTATTACCGGTTGCCCAAAGTGCTGCGCAATCACCCGGAATTGCGTGACGTGAATCGTCTGACCCTGCTGGAAAGCCTGCGTGTGATCAGGCTGTCTTTGTGGGATGCTAAGGAACACCGCATGATTTCGTTCCGCGCCTTCAATACGGCCAGATAATACCCTTCGACTGACAACGGACCGCCTTATGTTTTGATGCTTTCAAAACTGCGGTCCGTTTTTATTGCTGCAATTCCCACTGCATCAAGAGCTGCAAACGCCTCCGGGATTCTTCAGTGCTTTCAGATTTCCGACAGCCTTTCCTGCCTGCAGTGCTGCCGTGGCCAAACACCCGCTGCGCATGCCATATTGATTGAGGAACCCACTTTGGGACGATGAATTCCTGGATCAGAATATGAGCAAATCTCCTGATATGCATACATTGCCTGGCGTGTTGGCGCCTGACGCGTCGGCGCCTGACGTGTCGGCTTTCCTCTTTGACGGGCACGGCGGCGGGCAGGCGATTGCGCTCGATGCATGTGCGACCGTGGCACTGGACGACAAGGCTTTTGTCTTTGTCTGGGTGCATGTGCAGCATGATGATCCGGACTCCTATGTATGGCTTCAGCAATGTGGCATCGACCAGTTTGTCATTGATGCATTGACAGCCGAAGAGACACGTCCGCGATGCACCGTGCATCAGGATGGCGCTGTGGTTAACCTGCGGGGGATCAACCTCAATCCCGGCGCAGAGCCCGAAGACATGATTTCCATTCGTTTCTGGCTTGAGGAGAAGCGGGTGATCGGGGTCTGGGTTCGGCCATTGCTGGCAATCAATGATATTTTCGATGCGATAGAGCGGAAACTGGGGCCCGTCAGTCCCGGTGACCTGATGGCAAAGCTTGCGTTGCGCCTGGCTGACCGGGCAGAGCCAACGGTCGCTTCGCTCAATGAGCGCATCGATGCCATGGAAGAGCTTGTCATTGACGAGCAGGCGAGGATCGAACGGGGGCACCTGGCTGAGATACGCCGTGACGCGATTGTGCTCAGGCGATTCATGTTTCCGCAGCGTGACGCGCTGACGACTTTGGAAATCGAGGATCTGGAATGGCTCACGCAGCGCGATCGCAGCCGGATACGCGAGGCTGCGGAGCGGGTGACGCGGCTGGCAGAAGAACTGGATGCGATACGCGACCGGGCGCAAGTCGTCCATGACCAGATCATGGACAACCGGGCCGAAGCCATGAACCGCAGCATGCTGGTGCTCTCTGTCGTGGCGGTCATCTTTCTGCCTCTGGGCTTTTTGACCGGCTTGCTGGGAATCAATGTCGGCGGCATTCCAGGCGCCAATGATCCGTGGGCTTTCCTTATCGTGTGCGGTTTGCTTCTTCTGGTGGCTGCGCTGCAGATATGGCTTTTCAAACGAGTCGGGATATTGCGTTAAAGCGCCTCGGGTATTCGTCGCTGAATTCAACCGGTTGCAGTCATTAGTGACCTTGCAACCTCCTCCGAATTACTGCGACATTTTAGACATTTACGGCTTTTTTCGTCGTGAAGGCAGGCACGCGCTTGTCAAAAGGCAAGGCGAGGGCGCAATATTGGATTGCCGGGAAATAACCAGCTGATTGCGGTGGAGGATCGTATCCCGCCGCAGGATGCAGATACGGGGATATCGATTTGCAACCAAAAATCCTGACAACCATGAAGACCTATTCATGGACTTTGTTTGTCGCTGATTTTCTTGCCGGTCTGACCGTTGCCATGGTGGCACTGCCGCTCAGCCTGGCCATTGCCATTGCATCTGGCGCAAATCCTGCCCAGGGGCTTGTAACGGCCATTGTCGGCGGCTTTTTCATATCGCTTCTCGGTGGGAGCCGCGTTCAGATCGGCGGCCCGACAGGCGCCTTCATTGTCGTCGTTTTCATGGTCATCGCCGAACATGGTTATGACGGTCTGGTCCTGGCGACCTTCATGGCGGGGATCATCCTGCTGGTTGCCGGGTTTTTGCGGGTCGGCAATCTGATTGCCTTTGTTCCCGAAGCGGTTGTGAATGGCTTTACCATCGGTATCGGGATCATCATCGCCACCAGTCAGTTGAAGGATTTTCTGGGACTTTCGATCGACAATGTCCCGGCCGATTTTGTGGAAAAATTGTCTGCGCTGTGGGACGTGCGTGACACCGTGAACCTTTCAGCCTTGCTGGTTGCGATTGTAACGATGGTGCTGATTGTCGTGTTGCGACGTCTCGCACCGAAGTTTCCAGGACTTATCGTGGCGGTGGCAATAGGCTCGGCAATGGTGGCCTTCGGGGGATTGTCGGCTGACACGATTGCTTCGCGCTTTGGCGCCTTGCCCAGTCAGTTGCCTGTGCCGCATATGCCGGCATTTTCCCTCACGCGCATGGTCGAACTGATCCCTTCTGCGATCATCATTGCCTTTCTGGCCGGCGTTGAATCGCTTTTGTCCGCGATGGTTGCGGATCGCATGATGCAGGGCCAACACCGCCCGAACGCTGAAGTGATTGCGCAGGGCGTTGCCAATGTCGCCTCATCTCTTTTTGGCGGCATGCCGGCGACCGGGGCCATTGCCCGTACCGCGACAAACATCAGGGCAGGGGGTAAAACTCCGGTGGCAGGAATTGTCCATGCTCTGGTCATTTTGGCATTCATGATGCTGGCGGCGCCCGTTGTCGGCTATCTGGCGCTGCCCGGACTGGCAGCCCTGCTCCTCCTGACGGCCTGGAACATGAGCGAACCACACAAGTGGAAGTCCTATATGAGCGCGCCTATGTCAGACCGGGTGCTGCTGTTGGTGACGCTGGTCCTGACCGTATTGGTCGACCTGACGGTGGCCATCGGTGTGGGCGTTTCCATAGGCCTGGCCTTGCGCCTGCGAAACCGAAAGAAACCACCAACCGAATGGGAAACGCCGGATCGCTGAAGACTTGTTATCTCAGACCACAGTGACGTCTTTCGTCTTCCGGTCAAAAGACAATCAGGTAGCCAGCAGCATCTGAATGCGCGCCCGTTGTGCTTCGGCAATGTGCCGGCGTGCGGCGCTCTCGGCGGCATCGGGATCGCGAGCGGCCATCGCGTCGATAATCGCCTGATGCTCCGCCAATGCGGCCTGGGGGCGGCCTGGAACCATGAAGGTGGTGTTGCGCAGCAATGCCAAAGCGTCTGTAAGATTGTTGAGAGAATCGAGCAGATAGTGATTGTGGGCGGCGTCGTTGATTGTGTTGTGGTACTGCCGATTGATATGGGCCAATCGTGCCGGATCATCAAAATTCTGCTTGAACTCCTCCTGCAGGTGTCGGAGTGTTTCTATCTCGGATGGTGATACGTGCTGCGCCGCAAGACGGGCGGCGGCACCTTCCAGCAATTCGCGAAACGCATAGAGCTCCAGTGTCTGCTGCTTGCTCAGCTCGACAATGACAAGACCAGAGCCTGGAGCGATGGTCAGCAGCCCGCGTGTTTGCAGTCTGCGAATCGCTTCTCGGACCGGAGTCCGGCTGACGCCAAGAAAACGCGCAACTTCTTCCTCGCGGATGCGAGCACCCTGGCGGAAGCGGCCTTCGCTGATGGCCGTTCTCAACTGTTGATAGACAAATTCCCCGCGAGAGGCGTTTTTGTGGGCGTCCGTCGGCTCGCCGAACGGGGACTGTTCCATGTTCCCGGCAGGGTCCTTATTCGGGGCAGTCGCATCGGGTGATGGAGAATCAGATTTGATTGACATGGGCTCTTTCTCAATTTGAACGCCGAAGCTCTCCTTCGAATACATTCAGATCAGACAACATGCAAACGGCGACAACGCACGGTGGTCACGCGTATGCCGGGGCGATTGTTTTCGCCGTGCGAAAACTGGCAACAAACGGCAAAATGGTTGACGTCAAAGTTCAATCATGCATGATTGTATCCAAATGTATTCAATTGTGTCGAGAGAAACGAAGCGTTGTTCACGCAGATTTGTCGGACTGACGGCGGCAGAGGAGACGTAGGGATGTTGTGTTTGGACGATGCGGTGCTGCTGCCGCCTTGCAACCCAGAAGACGAAGGCGTGCCGGTTCTTGACAGGCCCAGACTGAATCCGGACGCCAACGGGTTTGATTCACGCGTTTTCGAATATGTGACGAAAATTCAGCCGGCTTTTGAAAATCTGCGCCAGTGCGCGGCCCAGATCGCTGGTCTTATGGTGCTTGTCGCGGCAGGTGGGCGTTGTGATGGAGATCATCCGATGCTGGTACTGGCCCAGGATGCCTTCGAAAACGGTATGGACGCAATTTGCGGGGCAGTTCCTCCGGCAGCAGCTTTGCATCATCACATGCATGTCAAGCGGGCAGGTCGGTCTTTGCGCCGATCGGTATCCGCATTGCCAAAGAGTCTCCGTCAGCGCGATCACGCCTCCATGGATGCGGTGATGGCACCGTTGCAGATTGCCTATCGTGAACTGCAGCACGCTTCACGTTGCCTCCCGGGCTTCGAAGTCGTGGATTTTACGCAGGGTTGCTGTGCGGCCCATTTTCCATTGGTCACGCCAACCTGAAACCAACACATAAAGAACCATTCAGCAAGGGAAGAAACAATGGCGGATTATTCAATCTGGGTGCTTGAATATGCGGAATGCAATCAGAACCCGGTAGCCGGCGTCGTTTACGGCGCCCATGACAAAGGGACATGCCGTCTGCCCTATGCCTATGTGGTAATCAAGGGGCGGGGCTTCAACGCCATGGTGGATGTTGGCTATAATCACCGGGAATATGGCGAGAAGATTGCCAATGAATTCGGCGTGGGCAACTGGCATTCGGCCAGCGAAATCCTGTCTCACTGTGATCTTGCACCGGAAGACATTTCGCACATATTCATCACGCATGCGCATTACGACCACATGGGCGGGATCGCCGCCTTTCCCAAGGCAACCTTTTATATACAGGAGCGCGAGCTCTCGAAATGGGTCTGGGCAATGTCGCTTGATCAGCGTTTCAAGGTTCTGCAGGCCGCACTTGATCCCGGTGATATCCTGCGAGCGGTTGAACTTGCCAGAAGCGGCCGCCTCGTGTGTGTTCAGGGCGATCAAGCCGACGTGCTGCCGGGTATCGACCTGCATGCGGCCCATGATACCCACACCTGGGGTTCGCAATATGTTTGCGTGCGCAATGATGGCAAGCGGGAAAGTGCAGACCAGTGGATCCTGTCCGGTGACCTTGTTTACCGCTTTGAAAATCTGGAGGGATGGGATGCGAACAACCCGAGTTACATTCCCATCGGCTTTTACGTTGGCAGCACGACAAACAATGTTCTCGTCCTCGATGAAATGTCCAAACGTGTTGGCGGTGAACATCGTCGCATTGTTCCGGTGCATGAGGACAGATTGCATGAACGGTTTCCATCGCGCCTGACCGTGGATGGTTTGCGGATGACTGAAATCACGCTGGCGGACGGTGAGGCAAGTCGGGTTGCATGAGCAGGCAGGGATTGCCTTGCCTGCATGGCGTAAGGTTCCTCATAAACATCGATACCCATTTCCCGGTGTGGGCGAATGGGCCACACACTGCGTTCATTTTCGCGCGCAGCAGCCACAGGAACGAGAAAAACCGTGAACGATGCCAAAATAGCCGGGTTTCCCCACATCTACATCCAAGGACCACATGCTCTGGAGCGGCTGCCGGACTGCATCAGGGATATCGTGCCTGACGCCCGCGTTGCCATTATCGCTGATCCTGTTGTGACCCGGCATCTTGTCGCCATGAGCGGGACAATCGAGGCGAGCGGTGCGCGCGTGCATAGCTGTCAGTTCAACGGAGAGTGTACGCGCGAAGAAATTGATCGACTGTCTCTGGCTTGCACACCTTTCAAACCCGACATCATCGTGGGGGCCGGAGGTGGCAAGGCGCTTGACACGGCCAAGGGGGTGGCCCTGCAATTGGGCAGTCGTCTGGTGATTGTGCCGACAATCGCCTCAAGTGATGCGCCGACAAGCCGTCTGATTGCCATTTATGATGCGCAACACAGGATCATCGAGGTCCCATGTCTGAAAAGAAATCCTGACGCGGTGATTGTCGATACGGCCATTCTGGTTGCTGCGCCGCAGCGTTTTTTTGTTGCAGGCATGGGTGATGCATTGACCAAGAAGTTCGAGGTTGGTTCTGCCAGACGCTCGAATCGTCGCAACTATTTTGCAGGTTTGCCGACAGAGTTGACCGGGCTTTTGGCGGATCGGTGTTACGAGATCATTCGTTCCGACGCCATAGAAGCGCTGCGTGCCATCGAAGATGGCGTGCCCAACGCGGCATTTGAGCGCGTCGTGGAAGCAAGTATTCTGCATTCCGGTCTTGCCTTTGAAAGTGGCGGTTTGTCAATTGCCCATGGCCTTTTGCGCGGATTGACACCTTTCGAGCAAACGCAAGCCTATCTGCATGGGGAACTGGTTGCCTATGGGCTTCTGGTTCAACTGGCCACACATGGATTTGCCGATGTCGAAATCCTTGAGCTGATGGGGTTCCTGAGCAAGATTGGCCTGCCGACTTGCCTGGCTGATATCGGACTTGCGGGGCTTGCTTCATCCGATTTTCAGCAAATGGCAGAGCTGACGCTCACGGTGCCCTATGTCAGTGAAAATGATCCGCCGGTTTCCATTGCGACACTGGTTGAGGGCATTGCCAAAATCGAGCGTCTGTCTGCCCATTGAAGCAGATGCACAACAGAAGGGCCGCGTCGGTCCGAGGTGCTGATTTTTAAATTTTCAGGATGTTTTCTGCAATTACCGAGCCCGGTTGACTTGTCATTGTGTGTACGACTGTATACAGAAGTATGTGATTGAATTATTGCTTTCGGGTGACTGCGGCCGGGCCGCATGCGGATACGGCCGGGACAAGGCCGAGGCACAGGGTTAGGACGTTTGAATGGGTGTCGCTTTTTCAGAACAAAAACAGGGCGAGGGATGTTCCGCCAGTGGGGAGCGCCAGTGACCGACCTCACGCGAAAATATGACGTGCTTGTTGTTGGCGGCGGCAATGCTGGCCTCTGCGCCGCAATCAGCGCCCGTCAAAAGGGTTCATCCGTTCTGCTGCTTGAACTGGCCGACAAATTTTATCGCGGCGGCAATACCCGCCACACCAGAAATATGCGCTGCGCCCATCCGGCGGCCACTGAGACTTTGACCGGTCCCTACAGCGCCGAGGAGTTCATGGATGATCTGATGCAGGTGACGGGTGGAAACACCGATCCCGTGCTGGCATCCATCATGATTGAGCGCTCCGAGGATGTCCTTGACTGGATCGGGAAGCAAGGCGTTCTTTTCCAGCCATCGCTTGGCGGGTCGCTCAGTCTGGGGCGTACCAATTCATTCTTTCTGGGTGGCGGCAGAACCATGCTCAATTCGCTCTACAGGACGGCGGAATCACTCGGTGTGGACATTGCCTACGAGAGCGAGGTCATTGCTCTGGAAGTGGATGGATCATCATTTGTTTCAGCGACGGTGCGCCAAGGTACAGGCCATGTGAGGATACGGGCAAATTCGCTGATTGCCGCATCCGGAGGGTTTGAAGGCAATCTTGAATGGTTGAAGGCCCATTGGGGACCTGCAGCAGACAATTTCCTGATACGGGGTACGCCCAATAATCGCGGCACCTTGCTCGCGGCGTTGTTCGATCAGGGCGCTGCACAGACGGGAGACCCGGCACAGGGCCATGCGGTCGCGATTGACGCGCGCTCGCCGCGTTTTGATGGCGGCATCGTCACACGCCTTGACTGTGTCGTATTCGGTGTGGTGGTCAACAAGAACGCCGTCAGGTTTTATGATGAGGGCGAGGATTTCTGGCCTCGGCGCTATGCGATATGGGGTCATCTGGTGGCTGCCCAACCCGATCAGATCGCCTATATCATATTCGATCACAAATCCCTGCATCTGTTCATGCCGTCGCTCTATCCGCCCATCGCTTCAGGTTCGCTTCGTGGTCTGGCAGGGGAACTGGGGCTGGATGCAGATACTTTCGAGAATACGATCATGGAATTCAACAGCGCTGTTCAGCCGGGCGCATTTGATCATACGGGACTCGATGATTGTCACACCGAAGGCGTCCACCCGCCGAAGAGCCATTGGGCAAGGCCGATTGATGTCGAACCCTTTTATGCCTATCCGGTTCGCCCTGGCATCACGTTTACCTATCTGGCCGTCAAGGTCGACAGTCAGGCCAGGGTCGTCATGCAAAATGGCGAACCCTCCGCAAATATGTTCGCAGCTGGTGAAACCATGGCAGGCAATGTCCTCGGCAAGGGCTATGCCGCCGGAATCGGCATGACAATCGGCAGTGTTTTCGGTCGGATTGCCGGAGAAGAGGCAGCCGATAATGCATGATACCGATTTGTTGAAAGAAGCGGACCGCTTGATGATCGTCTGCAATTCCTGTCGATATTGCGAGGGTTTGTGCGCGGTTTTTCCAGCGATGGAACTGCGCCGGACCTTTGAGCAGGGTGATCTGGATTATCTGGCCAATCTCTGTCACAATTGCGGTGCCTGTTATACAGGCTGTCAGTTCTCTCCACCGCACGAATTCAATGTCAATGTGCCGCTTGTGCTGTCCGGTGTGCGGGCGGAATCCTACGCGCGTCTTGCCTGGCCTGGAGCCTGTTCCAGACTATTTGAGCGCAATGGTCTTGCCATCAGTCTTGTCACCACGCTTGGCGTTGCCCTGTTCATTCTGGGGTTTGCTGCCTGGAATGACCCCTCAGTTCTGTTTGGTGTTCATCGCGGGGCGGGCGCTTTCTACAAGCTGATGCCGCACAATATGATGGTGGTCCTGTTTGGCGGTGCTTTCCTCTATGCCATGATTGCCATCGGATTCGGCGTGCGTACCTTGTGGCGCGAGTCGGGCCAAAATGGTTCCGGGGTGTGCAGTTGGCGGTCTGTCTTTCAGGCCATGCGCGATGCAGCAACCATGCGCTATCTCGATGGTGGTGGTGCGGGTTGCGTGAACGGAGAAGACAAGCCGCGGGACACGAGAAAGCTGTTTCATCATTTCACGTCCTACGGATTTCTCCTGTGCTTTGCTGCAACCAGCACCGCTACACTTTACCACTACCTTCTGGGACAGGAGGCGCCCTATCCGTGGTACGATCTGCCGGTCGTGCTGGGAACGCTGGGCGGTATTGGGCTGCTCATCGGCCCCGCAGGGTTGCTGCACGCAAAATGGCAGCGCGATCCGATGATCGCAGACACCAAACGCTTTGGTATGGATGTGGCGTTCCTGGTCATGCTTTTTGCCACCTCAGCCAGCGGATTGGCGCTGCTGGTCTTTCGCGAAACATCGGCCATGGGTATGCTTTTGTCGATCCATCTGGGTATTGTATTCAGTCTCTTCATGACGATGCCCTATGGAAAATTTGTGCATGGTATCTATCGTTTTGTCGCACTTGTTCGCGCCGCCGAAGAGCGGAGGACCCTGCAATGATGTCGGCGAGTAGCCACCTTCCTGCACTTACCTTCCCTGCAACAAAAACATTTTTCAGGAGCAAACATGAACAGGCCCTCGGTCAAAATCGGTTTTATCGGCCTCGGCGTGATGGGCGAACCCATTTGTCGCAACATCATCCGAAAATCCGGATTGACCGGTTATGCGTTCGATTTTTCTGGCGGACCTTTGGAGCGTCTGGCCGGTGATGGTGTTCAGGCCGCTTCATCCGTCCATGACCTGGGCGGGAAATCTGATATCGTGTTCTTGTCTTTGCCCGGTGGCCCCGAGGTGGAAGCGGTGATTTGCGGACCCGAGGGTTTGCTCAAGTCGCTGCGGCCCGGCTGTACCATTGTCGATCTTTCGACAACACCGGTGGAACTGACCCGACGACTGGCTCTGGCGGCCAAGGCCAATGGCATCAGTTACGCGGATGCACCGGTTGCGCGTACCCGTCAGGCTGCTGAGGACGGCACGCTCAGCATCATGGTCGGCGCCAGCGCCGAGGTTTTCGCACGGATCCAGCCCCTGCTGAACCTGGCTGCCAGTGAAGTCACCCATTGCGGGGGTATCGGGTGCGGACAGATCGTCAAGATTCTCAACAATATGGTTCTGTTTGAAACAGTCGTCGCCCTGTCGGAGGCACTCAATATCGGCAGGGCGTCGGGCATTGATGTCAATGTGCTGTTCGAGACGTTCACCAAAGGATCGGCGGACAGTTTCGCATTGCGCAATCATGGCAAGAAGGCTCTGCTGCCGGAGGAATTTCCAAAGAAGGCGTTTTCAACGGATTATGCCATCAAGGACATTGATTACGCGATTGCCCTGGCCGAAGACGCAGGCATCCAGGCCCGCAATGCGCTGCTGACGCGAGAACTTCTCGGGCGCGCCAGTGCCGCCGGATTTGGTGATGACTATTTTCCTGTTGTCAGCCGGGTGATTGCGGATCGTGACCCCGGCACCAAGTCGTGACTATTTCGGATAACCCGCTGTAACGACGGATGGCACCATCAGGTGGCAGGCCCGCCCTCGGATGGTCGGTCGCGTGGCAGTCAATGCAAAATTTCAGAGAGGTTGAACAAAAAGCACCAAGGCGCGGCATTTTCATAAAGTATACGCTTGTATACATAAAAATAATTATGTACATGTAGGGGCGCAAGGAGACCTGATTGTTGCTATGCCCATCAGGCAAAGTTGGTTTTCAATGGGCAAAATTCAGGAACCATGCGCACCAGCCTGCAGTGTTTGGCTTCGAAGGTCGGGCTGAATGTCTGGCAAGAACCAGGGGTCAATCGCCGGTTTGGTGCAAACGCCAGGCGATGTGAAAATTCGCTGTCCTTGATTGGTGCAGCGGAATCGCTTTCAAAGCAAAATGGGAGGAAAACAAATGACAAGAACAAAGTCTTCAAAGAGGAGCTCGCCAACTGCGTTGCGGTTTGCGGGGCTGACCGGGCTGGCTGTCGCCGCCATTGTATCGCAACTTGCCTGGACGGCGCCGGTGGCGGCCAAAGACGGAAAATTCGCCGATGTCGATCTGTCGCCGACCAAGCGTGGTCCGGTATCCGAGCTTCTCGACATAACGCAGTTCTGCGGTGACAAGCCGATCAAGGTTGCCTATTCCGATGGATATGGTGCGACCGCCTGGCGCAAGATTACCCGCCGGGAATTCGAAGTCGAAGCCGCCAAATGTCCGAATATCACCGAGGTGGCCTATACCGACGGGCAGGGAAATCCACAAAAGCAGATTTCCGATATTCTGGGGCTCACCGCTCAGGGCTTCGATGTCATTGTGGTTTTTCCGGATGCGGGAGAGGCCATCCTCAAAGCCATGCGGCAGGCGACTGCGGCGGGCGTAGCCGTTGTTCCCTTTGCTGTCGGAACGTCATTTCCGGGTGAGCGCGGCAAGGACTATCTGCTGACCGTGACAGAATCAATCTCGGATACCGGTCACAATCGCGCCGAGTGGATTGCTGATCAACTGGACGGCGAGGGCAATGTCATTGTTTTCGGCGGAACACCGGGCAATCCGATTGTTTCTGCCCAGATGGCTGGCTGGAAGCCTGTCTTCGACAGCTATCCCGGCATCAAAGTGCTGGAAGGCCCAATCGACACGAATTGGGATTCGTCTCAATACCAGAAAATCATGGCAGGTCTTTTGTCCAAATATCCGAAAATCGATGCCATCTATGCCGATTACGGACTGGGCGTCATGGGTGCCTTGCGCGCCTATGTGGCCGCCGGCCACCAGATCCCGATTGTCACCGCGGAAGACGCCAACGAACTTGGCTGTTTCTGGCGTGAACACAGGGATGCCAATCCGGATTTCAAACTTGCCACCACATCCGGTCGCAACTGGATCAGCCGTCTGGCCTTGCGCAAGGCTGTCGCAGCGGTGCAGGGGATTGATGATCCCGAACCCAGCATTGTCTTGCTTGAAACCAAGGAAGACAGCACGGCTGCTGACGAATCTCTCTGGCCGAAATGCGATCCGTCACTGCCACCGGATGCTCTCTTGTCCTCGACAATGCTGACGCAGGACGAGTTGCGGGCACTTTTCGGAAATTAGCAGTGCCGGTGCGCCCGGTTGGCGCAGAAGAAGACCGTGCGGCACATTTCTGCCGCGCGGTTTGCATTCAGATGAGACAATTGAACGTCTTCGGAATTGGCGATGGACAGTAAAATGGAAAAAGCGCAGACACTGGTGCAAGAGGCCAAAGGGGCACGCGCCGAGTTGTCGCAAACCGCATTCGTCGGTATTGCAACTCTGTCTCTGCTGGTGATCGGTGGTTTTCTGGCCCCCCAGTCATTGTCCATTCCGGCGCTCTCCACGATGCTTCCATTCATGGCGATACTGGGTGTGGCCGCAATCGGGCAGCATCTGGTCATTCAGCAACGCGGTTTTGACATCTCGGTGGCAGGCACCATCTCGCTCTCTGCGGTGATTGTGACCAATTTTGCCGAACGCGGCGCCGGCCCCACGGGTATCGTTCTGGCGGTGCTTTTGGCGCTGGGCGCCGGAACAGCGGTGGGAACCATCAACGGATTGATCGTCACGTTGCTGCGCGTACCACCCCTGGTGACCACAATCGGTGTCAATGCGCTGGCCATCGGTGCGACTGTCTATATCTCCGGCGGTGTTCCCAGCGCCGTGCCGGATGCGCTCGGTGCATTGGCTCTGGGTCGCAGTTTCGGCGTGCCCAATACGTTTCTGGTCATGCTGGCGATTGCCGCCTTTGTGGTGTTTTTCGAGCGCCGCACGGTCATTGGCCGTCAATTCATCGCCATCGGCACCAGTCCGTCTGCTGCACGGGCCCTGGGAATCCGGGTGACATCCTATGGCTGGTTGACCTACGCCTTAGCGGGCCTGTTCTTCGCTCTGGCGGGCGTGCTTCTGGCCGGATTTGTCAGTGTTCCGACCATTATGTGCGGCAACGAATATATGCTTTCCACAGTCGCGGCCGTGGTGGTCGGCGGCAATTCACTCTCCGGTGGCCGCGCCAGCATACCCGCGACCATCATCGGTGCATTTTTCCTGACCTATCTGGGCCAACTGGTGCTGTCGGTCGGGTTTGAGCGTTCGACACAGGACGTTGTCAAGGCGACCATTATCATTATCGGCGTAGCATTGCCGGAAATCGTCCGTCGGATGCGCGGCAACTGAGCCGTGTTGAACTTGAGGAGCAGTAAAACCGTGATGACCGTTCATCCCGAAAATCCTTCTGGCGACAACCCGGAACAGCCGTTGGCCCAGACGCCAACCGGCAAACATGCTTTGTCGCCGATTCTCGAGCTTGTGGGTATCAGCAAGTCGTTCGGGGCGGTCGTTGCGCTGCGCCGCGTCGACCTGTCGGTCTTTGCCGGCGAGGTTCATGCCGTTGTCGGTGAGAACGGTGCGGGCAAATCCACATTGATATCGATTGCCGCAGGAGTGCTGGATGCGAATGCAGGAGAAATCCGCCTCAACAATGCAGTGCTGGTGGAAACGGGCGTTCGTGCGATGCGCGCCAAGGGGATATCTGTCGCCAACCAGCATCCAGCTCTTGCGCCCGATCTGTCCGTGCGGGAAAATGTTCAACTGGCTGCTCCAAAAATCCGGGGCAGCGAACTGGATACGCTGCTCGGCCGGGTGGCGACACGATCTCTCGCGGTTAATCCGGATGATCGCATAGAGACACTCACGCTGGCCCAGCGTCATGTGGTCGAAATTGTCCGCGCACTGGCCACGCGGCCGCGCGTCCTCATACTTGATGAGCCGACCGAGCCTTTTCAGGAAGCGGAAGTTCGCCAATTGTTTGAACTGATCGGCACCTTGCGGGATGAAGGCATTGCCATCGTTTATATTTCCCACCGTCTAAACGACGTCAAGCAGATTGCCGACCGGATCTCCGTCCTGCGTGATGGCGAACTTATCGATACGCGGCCCGCTGCTGCCTACAGCACGACCGACATCGTGACATTGATTGCCGGCAAGCCGCTCGATCAGGTGTTTCCGCCCAAATCCGTCCTGCCCGCTTCGGGCGAGCCGGTGCTGGATGTCAAAGGGTTCGGCGGTGCAGGTTTCGTCGATGTCGATTTCACTGCGCACGCCGGTGAGATCGTTGGATTGACCGGCGTGGAAGGGCAGGGGCAGCGTGAGTTCCTGCGCGGTCTCGCGGGTGTCGGAAACCGGCAGACCGGCAGCATCCGCATTCGCGGCAGGGCTTACACAGGCAAGGGTGTCACTGCCGCACGGGCTGCCGGCTTTGGTTTCGTGCCGGATGACCGGCATGTCGAGGGCCTGTTTCAACCGCTGTCAATCCGCGAAAACCTCGGACTGGGTCTGTCCAAACGCATTGCCCATTGGGGCATCATCAATCGAAACCGTGATCATGCCATCAGTGGCGAGATTGCTTCCGGTCTCGGTATAAAGGCCGCCTCGGTGGAAACGCCGGTTTCCGCGCTGTCGGGCGGCAATCAGCAAAAGGTGCTGATCGGGCGGGAGATTTCAGCCGGGCCTGACGTGCTGCTCATTGACGAACCAACCCATGGCGTGGATATCGGCGCACGCAGCGAAATCTACAGACAGTTGCGAGCGGTTGCGGACGGCGCAACGCCTGTTGTGGTGGCATCTTCCGACGGCATGGAACTTGAAGGCCTTTGCGACAGGGTCCTGGTTTTCTCGCGCGGTCGCGTTGTGCAGGAGCTTTCCGGTTCTTCGGTGACTGATGCTGCCATTACCAAAGCCAATCTTCAAGCGACACAATTGCGCGAAAGCGATGTCAAGACCGAGCGCAAACCGGGCGGCCATTGGCGCCGCCGTCTTGCCGATCACCTTCCGACCATCGCCATTCTGGCTGTGACCGCCTGTATCATGGCGGCAGCAAACATGATGAATGATCGTTTCCTGTCGGGTTTCAACCTTTCCATTCTGATGACCTTTGTTTGCGCACTTGCCCTGATTGCAGCGGCACAGTTCAGTGTCATGCTGATCGGCGAAATCGATCTTTCACTCGGTCCATTGGCGGGTCTCGTGGTTGTTTTGTCGTCCTTCCTTCTGCAATCGGGCCAATCCCCTGCTGCAATTGCAACAGGAACCGTAGTGATACTCCTGTTATGTCTTCTGTTTGGGTTGATGCAGGGGGCGCTTGTCGAGTTGCTGCGGTTGCCATCCATGGTGATAACGCTGGCGACATTCAGCGGCATCCAGGGTGTTTCCCTGCTGCTCAGACCTCAGCCGGGCGGCATTATAAGCGATTTGCTCAGTGAGGCCGTCGGATTGCCGGTTTTTGGCGTTCCTCTGGGCATGGTGGTTGCCCTTGTCACCGTGCTGGCTCTGGAATTCATCCTGTCGCGAAGCGCCTTTGGCCGGTCGTGGAGGGCAACTGGATCGGATGTGCGAGCCAGTCATATACTCGGCGTCAAAAGGCGTCGTGCGCGCCTGGTCGCCTTTGCTCTGGCCAGTCTACTGACGGGTTGCGGCGGTTTGGTGCTGGCCGGCCAGGTCGGGATCGGCACCGCCAGCACCGGTGTCAATTACACATTGCTCAGCATCACGGCAGCCGTGTTGTCGGGTGCCAAGATATCCGGCGGGCGGGGCTCCTTCGTCGCGGTGTTTGCGGGGGCGCTGATGGTGCAGACGATCATGAGCGCTACGCCGTTTTTCCGGATGAGCGATGCCTGGCAATATTGGCTCATCGGCGCAGCAACGCTTGTGGCTGCCGGATTGTTCAGCGTGACCGCAGCACGATCGGCCAGGCGGCGCATTGTCGGCAATCTGAATTCAGCCTCGGCCTGAACAACCATCAACGGGAAGCGGGGCTTACGGTAGAAGCGCTTCTTTGCCTGAACCCGGGGTAAAGGTCATTAATATGGTCACCTGACCAGAGGGTTCGTGGAGAGATACGCTCTCGTGTTGGAACCCATAGGCCTGATAGAAACGACGCCCGATCGCATTGTCCCGGAATACCTCGACTTCGAGCGGGCCTTTTTCCGCAAGTGCCCTGTCAACCAACGCTCGTCCGAAACCGCGACCGTGATAGTGCGGATCGATAAACAGGCCTCCGATGACATTCTCAATCATCGCAATAAAGCCGACGACTTTGCCGTCTGCTTCACACACCCATGTTTCCGCCAATGCCAGATAGGTGTTGCGCAGATCATGGTCTTCCTTTTCAAGAAAGGCCTCGGTCAAGAACGGGTGGGCAAGTTCACTGGCAGAACGCCAGGAGGCAACCACGCCTTCGGTATCTTCCGGTTTGAATTTCCTGATCATGGTCAGAGATGTCTTTCATGGTTCGGACTGGGAAATACCGGCGCATTTGTCCGGTGACAAGATACAGCAATCGCCGGAGCCTATTGATAGTTTGCCATGAAGGTCGTGTGAACTGCTTTCGGGATGTTCGCACGCTCTTTTGCTGTCTTGCCGTTTCACACGATTGACCAAACGCAAAGACAGTCTGTTCACCGCTGTTATGGTTCCACCATATACGGACAGAGGTGAGGCTTGAGTGAATAGCGAAATCCGCAATGAGAGTACAGCGCATGTCACGCTGAAACGAAGTCTGACCTTGCCGCTTTTGACCCTTTACGGGCTGGGTGTGACGATTGGCGCCGGTATTTATGTGCTTGTCGGCGCCACCGCCGCGAAAGCCGGCATCTATGCGCCCGTTTCCTTCCTGATGGCTGCGTGTGTTGTCGCCTTTACCGGCCTTTCCTATTGCGAAATGGGCACGCGCTATCCGGTCAGTGCGGGTGAGGCGGCCTATATGCGCCATGGTTTCAACTCCAAAACGCTTTCATTGATCGTCGGACTGATGGTTGTTTCTGTCGGGGTTGTCTCATCCGCTGCCATATCGATCGGCGCTGCGGCCTATCTTCGGGCCTTCATTCCGCTGTCGCCTGAATTGCTGACGGCACTGGTTATTGTGGTGCTGGGACTGGCTGCCATCTGGGGAATCGTCGAATCCGTGACGGTTGCCGCAATCTTTACGCTGATCGAGATTTTTGGTCTGGGACTAGTTGTGTATTTCGGCCTGAAAACCAATCCTGATCTGATCGGTGAACTGGGCAGGCTGGTGCCGCCCTTCGAAAAAGCCGCGTGGACCGGCATCGCATCGGCCAGCCTTCTGGCGTTTTTTGCCTTTGTCGGCTTCGAGGATATTGCCAATGTCGCCGAGGAGGTCAAGGACCCGGGCAAAACGCTGCCGTGGGCAACCATACTGACATTGCTGATCGCCACCATTATTTATACAATGATCGTATCGGTGGTTGTTCTGTCCGTGCCGATGGAAACCCTGAGCAAGTCAGACGCGCCGCTTGGGCTGTTGTTTGCGGGCTCGGGCAGCCGGATCAGCATGCTGTTCGGCGTGATTGCCAGCATCGCCACCTTCAACGGCGTTCTCATTCAGATGATCATGTCTTCCCGGGTGCTTTACGGTCTTGCATCGCAGAAAAACCTGCCCGCCGTGATCGCCTATGTCAATCCGGTGACACGCACGCCACTGGTGGCAACAGCGCTTGTTGTCGTCCTTGTTCTTGTGCTCGCCTTCTTTCTGCCGATCATGGCCCTGGCCGAATTAACCTCGAAGATCGTTCTGGTCGTCTTCATCCTGGTCAATCTGGCGCTTCTGCGATTGAAGTGGATCGGGACGCCGCCGGGCGATGATGTGTTTCAAGTGCCCTTCTGGATTCCGATCCTGGGCTGCCTGTCTTGCATTCTGCTGTTTTTGGCGGGCAGCATTTGAAGCCGTTCAGACCTTCAGAACAATGGATCCCGTGGTGCGGCGTGCCTCGAGGTCACGATGCGCCTCGGCCGCTTGCCCAAGATCATAGAGTGTCGGTTCTGCAAGCGTCAGCATGCGTTCCTCCACGGCCTTGAAAAACCGCGCGGCCTGCTGCTCCATCATTTCCCCGGTTTGCGTATAATGGGCGTAATTGGGACGTGAGAGCGTTGCCGATTTGGTGGCGAAATGTCCGATGTCCCATTCGCCGATCGCGCCGGATGCCTGGCCGAAGCTCACCAGGTGCCCGCGTATTGCCAGGGCCTCGAAGGATTGCGCAAAGGTGTCCCGGCCGATGGCATCATAGACAACATCAGCGCCGCGACCGTTGGAGACCTGCATGACCGTTTCAACAAAATCCGCGCCTCTGCCAATGACGGTCGCATAGGCGCCATGCGCTTCTGCAATGGCCGCCTTTTGTGGTGTCGAAACGGTGGCGACAACCCGTGCGCCCAGGGCTGTGGCCCATTGGACCAGCATCGAGCCAACGCCGCCGGCAGCGGCATGAACCACCGCCACATCATCGCGCCGCAACGCATGGACATCATGCAGAAGGAACCCGGCGCTGACGCCTTTCAGCAGGCTTGCTGCGGCCATTCGGGGATCAAGCCATCGGGGCAATCGGATCACCAGTTCGGCCTTCATGGTGCGAAGGCCGGTATAGGCACCGACCGGCGCACATGCATAGGCAATTGCGTCACCGGGTTGCACATGGGTGACACCCTCACCGACGGATTCCACAGTGCCGGCCGCTTCCATGCCGGGAATGCCGGGCGGATCAATCAGGTTGAAATAGCCCGTCCGGCAATAGACATCGATGTAATTGACGCCAATGAACGATTGCCTGATGCGCACCTGGCCGGGACCGGGCGCCGGGACCTCCACCTGGCGTGGTCTGAGCACGTCGGGTCCGCCATGGGCATCCATCACAATGGCATGCGTGGTCCGCGTGCCCGCAGCAGAAGGACCTGCGGAGGAGGTGTCATGCCTCCTGATCTGCTGATAGGAGGGTGACGGGCTCGCCCCTTGTTCGGTTTGGTGGTGAACAGAGGCATGTGTCGGGCCTGATCCACCCAGATAGTCTTCCAGTGCCCTGAAGCCTGCCTGATAGATATCCTTTGCCACCAGGGTCACAAGCTCGTGCTTGCGATGGTCTGGCGGCGAGAATGTGCTTTCCCAGGTCCAGAAGGTCTGCCCGGTTTCGGTCACAGGTTTGAGTTTGATTGTCGCCACATAGCCATTGAGGGGGAGCGGCGCTTCCAGCAGGCAATAGGCCAGTTCGTGGGCTTCATCATCGAGTTTGATCAATTGCTCGCGCAGCAGGCCGCCATCCGCCAGAGTGAAATTGCGAATGGCGCCGACCGTATCGGCGGGCACGCCATTTTCAATCTGGCTGGTGGCAATGGCCGGGTGCCAGTCGACATGGCTGTTGAAATTGCGCAAGATATGCCAGACGGCATCGATGGGCGCATTGATTATCGTACTCTCGTGGACCCTTGCCATTCACTAGCGCCCGAAATGGCGTTTCAACGCATTGAACCCGGCCTGAAACACATGGGTGCCGATCTGCTGGATCAGTTCTGCCTCGCGATTCGCCGGGCAATCGAACCGAGCCTGCCATTCGGCGAATGTCACATTGCCATCTGTGACGGGCGTCAGGGAAAGAGTGGCAATGTAGTTTTCGACGCCCATCGGGCTTTCGAGGATCGCATAGGTGCAGCTCATGTCGTAATCCGACAGGGCCAGAAGCTGCTCCCGGATCCGACCGCCGTCATTCAGGCTGAATGCCCGTATGCAACCAACCTTGTCTGACGGCACATTCTGCTCGATGCGGCTTTCGGCGACAAAGGGCGTCCATTGCGGCAAGGCGTTGAAATCACGCACCAATGCCCAGACCGTGTTGGCGTGCGCCGGAATGATGGATGAAACATAGACATGCGTCATAGGCAGCAGACCCTTTCGCTGTTACCGGTCGCGATCATCATCATCATTTTGCTCCGGTTTTGCATCGGGTGTTTCTGATTTCTTGTTGCGCACCAGGTTGGACATGTCCTTGGCGTCGCGCAGAACATCCGTCATGCGGCCCATGGAACCGCCCTCGATGCCGATTTCCTTCATCAGATTGTCGATCATCGGCGCCTGGACACGGTAACGCAGAGCGGAATCGATGACTTCATCGGTGACGTTTTTCGAGCCGCCAGCCCCGCCGCCATTCATGCCATCGACATGCAGGATCTTGATGCCTTCGATCTTCTCCATGGGACGCACGCTTTCACGCACAATGCCTTCAAGGCGGGAAAGCAGGTTCTCGCGAATGCGGGCCTGACGGGCGGGTTCGGAAAGCACATTTTCCGATTCGTTGAGCGCCTTGCGTCCGGCCGCATCCACCATGTAGCGCTCACCGGCAGCCAGTGCTGCAACTTTTTCTGCTTCGGCATTGGCATTTGCGGTGATCTTCTGTGCCTCTGCGTGGCTTTTCGCCGCTTTCATTTCTGCGTCTGCCTTGGCGATGATGCGAACGGTTTCGCGTGCCGCTTCTCTTTCTGCCGCTATGACCTCTGTCAGCTTGCGGCGTTCGGCAATTTCGCGTTCGCGGGCAGTGAAGGTCTGTTCTTCTGCCTGAATGGCTTTTGAACGTACTGCCGAGGCCGCAGCCATGGCTGAGGAACGCTCCTGCGACTTCTTGGAAAGCTCGATGGATTTTTCCATTTCGGCCAGTTCGATCAACCGGTCACGATCGACGCTGATCTGGCGGATGTCGCGGTCCTTGATGATTCTGGATTCTTCCACAGCCCGTTCGGTGTTGATGCGGGCGCGTTCCACTTCTTCGGCCATGGCCAGTTCGGCTTCTTCAAAGGCCTGGCGCTTGGCGATCTGCAGGGCTTCGAGCCGGCGTTCGCGCTCAATGCGGATTTCATCGAGAGCACGGTCCTGTGCAACGCGTTCGGCCTCTGTCAATTGCGTCTGAATGATCTCGTTGCGCATTTTTTCGGCTTCGGCCTTGTTCAGTTCCACCGCCTTTTCAGCAACGGAAATCTGCCGTTCAAGCACGAAGATCTCAATGGATTTTTCACGCGCGATTTCCAGTTCCTTCTGTTCCAGATCCCGGCTGATGCGGGCCTTGTCCAGTGCAAGTTCAAGAGCAATCTGCTCACGCTCTGTCAGTTCACGCGATTTCAGTTCCGCTTCGTCTATGGAGCGTCGACGCGAGATCTCGCGGCGTTGGGTTTCTTCCTCGGATTTGATGCGTTCGTCGGTCAGGGAGCGCTCCTGGGCGATCCGGGATTTTTCAACGGCCTCACGCGATGACAATTGCGCCTGTTCCGATTCCTGTTCGCGCAGGGCCCGTTCACGCACAAGATCCGAGCGCTGTGCTGCGCGGCGGACTTCCAGTTCGCGCTCCTGTTCGAGGCGGGCATATTCCTGATCCCGGTCGATGTCATAGACCTGTTTCTGGGCCGTGAGGTTCTGGTTGCGGATGTCGACGAGGGTGCGCTGTTCGATCTCGTTGCGCATCTTGCGTCGACCTTCGATGGCTTCAGTGATCTGGGTCAGGCCTTCGGCATCAAACGCATTGGAGGGATCGAAGAATTCCAACCCGGTCTGATCGAGATCCACCACGGCGACGGTTTCCAGATCCAGACCATTGGCGGCAAGCGACTGGGCAGCCAGATCGCGTACATGCTGGGCAAAATCGCCGCGCTGTTCATGCAGTTCCTCAAGGGTCATGCGGGCTGCAATGGTGCGCATGGCGGAGGCGAATTTTCCCTCCAGCAGCGACCGCAGACCGTCTTCCTGGAGCGTGCGGCGGCCAAGTGTCTGAGCGGCAGAGGCGACGGCTTCCCTGGTCGCTCCCACGCGGACGAAAAACTCCGCGGCGATGTCCACCCGCATGCGGTTTTTGGTGATCAGCGCCTGGCCATCGCGCCGGGCGACTTCAATGCGCAGGACATTCATGTTCACCGGGGTGATTTCATGCAACACGGGAATGACAAAGGCGCCGCTGTTGACGACGACCTTCTCGCCCAGAAAACCGGTCCTGACAAAGGCGGTTTCCTTGGTCGAACGGCGGTAGAGCCATTGCAGGATGTAAACGGCAATGACCACGACCACGGCAATGCCGATAAGCCAAAGCAACAATGCGCCAACCAACTCACCAGTCATAATTATTCCTCCTGTCACGCTTTATAGGATCAGCGCGTAATCGCTTTGAATTTTTTCGTCTGTTCGGTCAGTGCCCGTTCTGTCGGCAGACGTTCCATGGAAGACGCGCCGTAGAAACCGTGGCAGTTTTTCGTGTTGTCGAGAATACATTGCGCATCCTTCGGCTCGGATACCGGTCCACCGTGCACGAGGATGATCACATCGCTGTTGACCTCCAGCGCGGCCTGCGACCATTCGTCGACCAGTGCCGGACATTGTTCGAGGGTCAGCGCCGTGCTGGCGCCAATCGATCCGCCGGTCGTCAGACCCAGATGGCAAACAATGATATCCGCGCCGGCGGCGGCCATGGCAGCCGCATCCTGTGCAGAAAAGACATAGGGCGTCGTCAGCATGTCCTTGTCATGCGCCAAGGCGATCATCTCGATTTCCTGACTGTAGGACATGCCGGTTTCCTCCAGATTGGCCCGGAAGTTACCATCAATCAGGCCCACCGTCGGGAAATTCTGTACACCGGCAAAACCCTGAACCTTCAATTCATCCAGAAACTTGTCGAAAATGCAGAAAGGATCAGTGCCGTTCACCCCGGCAAGAACCGGTGTTTTTTTCACGACGGGTATGATCTCATAGCCCATTTCGACCACGACATCATTGGCATTGCCATAGGCCAGAAGACCCGACAGCGAGCCGCGGCCCGCCATGCGGTAACGACCGGAATTGTATATGACAATCAGGTCTATGCCTCCGTCCTCTTCACATTTGGCGGAGAGACCGGTGCCAGCGCCGCCGCCGACGATGGGAATACGGTCGCGCTTCATCTTTTGAAATTTATCAACCAGTTCAAGTCTTTCAAATCGCGGCATCAGGCGCTCCTCTTGTGAAGCTGGGAAATGGAACGGAAATTGGCCACCACCGCATTGGAAAAAGCCTCATCATTAATATTGGCTTTTACCCGGATGATCTGTCGGCGGGCACTGAGGCGCACGGTTTGTTCAAGGGCATCAAACAGCGCCTTGTCGGCCTGTGGATCATGAAAAGCCTCGCCGGCTTTGTCGAGGCCTGACACCCCTTCTTCGGGGATGAGGAACCTTACCGGTCCTTCCATCTGGTTCAGGCGATTGCCGATCCATTCACCGGCGGTGCGGTTTTCATCAATGGTCGTGCGCATTAGAGTAACGGTCGGATTGTGAATGACGAAATTGCGACCATCAAATTTCGCAGGAACGCTATTGCGTGCGCCAAAATTCACCATGTCAAGCGCCCCGAGCGAGCCCACATAGGGCAGGCCGGTCTCGATGGCGGCACCGAACCGGTTCTCGTCGGCGGCAAAGACACCGCCGACAATCATATCGGCAATTTCTGTTGTTGTGATGTCGATCATGGCGGTCAACAGGCCGGATGTTCCAAGGGCCTCCATGGCGCGTCCGCCGGTGCCCGTCGCATGGAAGACAAGGCAATCATAGTCCGCTTCAAGCTGCCTGGTCACGGCCTGAACGCAGGGTGTCGTCAAGCCGAACATGGTCAGGCCGATCGCCGGGCGCGCTGCCGCCAGTTTTGCCGCACGCTCGGTGGGCGAGGGCAGTTGGGCGATCATGCCCGCGATGGCGTGGGTGGCATTGGCCAGTACCTGTTCGGTGATGGAATTGAGCCCCTGAACATCGGCGACCGAATGGAACATGTTGATATCGGTTGCCCCGACATAGGGGCGGGTGTCGCTTGCGGCAACGGTTGAAACCATCACCTTTGGAATGCCGACCGGCAGGGTGCGCATGCCGGCCGTGGCCAGCGTGGTGCCGCCGGAACCACCAGCCGAAATGACGCCGCCAATCTGGCGCTCCTGCGCCATCCAGCGGGCAAAGGCCTCTGCCATCGCCGATACGGCCTGACCGCGATCATGGCTGAAGACCGCATTGGTGCCGCCCGTATGCATGCTGGCGACCTGCATCGGCGTGACATCGCATCGCGACGGCTTGCCGGATGTCGAAAGATCGACGGTTTTGACCGGGATACCCAGCGCCTTCAATTTGTCACGGATAAAATTGAGTTCAGGCCCCTTGGTGTCAAAGGTGCCTACAACCAGTGCGGTTTTGCCGATGCGCTCGGAAAAGGGGATCGCGAAAATACGGGTCGCGGGCGCTTCGGCTTCCGGCCTGCGTCCGGTGTCGGAGCGCAGCTGATTTGCCGGCAGGCTCCACCGGTTGGGCAAAACATTGGCCAATTGAAGGTTGCCTCTCGATGCATCGCTGTTTGCGCCATCGCGTTGCACTGCATAGACCTCCGCCATCAGCGCTTCCTGAGAGACCTCGCCAATTTCTTCCGGCGGTGCAATGTCGTCCTCATGGCGGCCAACGCCCAGCAGACGCTGTTGCAGGTCACGGTCGCCAGCCAAAGTGTCGGCATCCATGATGCGGTTGACGCGGCCATTGACCATGATGGCCACCTTGTCGGACACGGAGGTTGCTACGCCGATATTCTGCTCGATGACCAGCACCGACATATCGCCCTCACGCCCGAGTTGCACCAGCATGGCCTCGACCTGGTCGACAATCACCGGGGCCAGGCCCTCGGTGGGCTCATCCATCACCAGCAACCGCGGATTGCTGAGCAGCGCGCGTGAAATGGCCAGCATCTGCTGTTCGCCGCCGGAAAGCTGCGAGCCGCCGTTGTTGCGCCGTTCATGCAACCTTGGAAAGGTTTGATACAGGCGCTCAACGGTCCAGGTGGCTTCGGGATCGGGCGAGGCCGCCAGGCGCAGATGTTCATCAACGCTGAGGCTGGGCCAGAGGCGACGCCCCTGCGGCACATAGCCGACACCGGCTCGGTGAATGACGTGCGGTTCGAGCTTTGAAACCTCGCGTCCGAAAACGCGCATGCTGCCGGAGCGGATGCGCTTGAGACCGACAATCGCATTGCACAGGGTGGTCTTGCCCATGCCGTTGCGGCCCACCACCGACATGATGCCCGATTGCAGTTCCAGGGAAACGCCCTGCAGGACGTGGGCTTCGCCATAGTAGACGTGCAGATTATCCACGCTCAGTGCGGCTTTGGCCATTGGTGCCGTTTTGTCAGCCATGCCCGCCTCCAAGATAGATTTCCTGGACTTGCGGATCGTTTTCTATTTCCTCGGGCGTGCCTTCCTTGAACAATTTCCCATTGTGCATCATCGACACATATTCCGATACGCGCAGCGCCACGTCGAGGTCATGTTCGATGATGATGTAGCCGATATGGGCGGGCAGCGCGTTGAGAATTTCAATCAGGTCGCGACGCTCAGTCGGCGAAAGACCGGCAGCCGGTTCATCAAACAATATGAAACGTGGCGCGCCACCAAGGGCCATGGCGATTTCAAGCTGTCTTTGCTGGCCGTGCGAAAGATTGGAAACGGGTGTGTCGCGCACGGCTTCCAGATGCACCGCATGGAGGATCGATTCCGCCTGCATCCTGTTGGCGTCGGATGGTTTTGGCCGGACAAGCGAGTAGCGTTTGCGCGAAACGCCGCGGCAGGCCAGATAGATGTTGTCCAGAACGCTCAGGCCGCCGAACAATTGCGATATCTGATAGGTCCGCCTCAGTCCGCGACGAATACGCTCATGCGGCGGCAGATCGGTGATGTCTTCGCCGAAGAACTTGATGCGGCCTTCGGTGGGCAGGAAATCGCCGGTAATGGCATTGAACAGGGTCGTCTTGCCGGCCCCGTTGGAGCCGAGGACCGCGCGCCGTTCACCGGCCGCGATCCTCATGTTGATACCGGTCAGGGCGACCAGTGCACCGAAATGCCGGGCAACGCTGTCAAGCTCAAGTGCATAGGCACCGGAGTCCTGAAGTCTGGATGCTGCAACATTTGCGGTCACTTTATGTCTCCTGATCGGTTGATGAAACCATTACGGACAGCTTGGGTTTTCGCGGCTCACCGCACCCAGTGCCAGGAATTCCGCTTCATCGATGCCCAGGGTCTGGTTGACCTGTGGAACAACCTTGATGAGCTTGTTCAACAGATTGCCATCGGGGCCTTCGGTCACTTCCGTCAGGTAAATATCGGCAATCGCATTGCGGTTCTTGTCAAGCGATACCTTGCCTGTCGGCGTTTCGAATGACAGCGAGCTCAAGACCTTGCGGAAGTTCGCACCGTCATCATCCAGTTTGCCGCCGGTTTCCTCAAGCGCCAGCAAGGCCGCTTTCATGCCGATGTAATAGGCATGCGCGAACAATGAGGGCGAAGGAAATGCGCCCTCCTGCTTTTTATAGGCTTCGACGAAGGCATTCCATTCCGGTGTATCATTGGTGTCGGCTGTCGGACCGGCAGCCGGTGTGCCGATCAGCACATCACGCAAACGGCCCTTGGACGTCAGCACCGTCTGGTCAACGGTGATCGAGCCGCCGATCAAGGGTGCTTCACCGCCGGACTGCTGGAACTGCGTCAGGAAGTTGACTGCATCGGCGCCGCCAAGCGCCACATAGACTGCATCCACATCATCAGGGATGGCGGCGATGACGGATGAATAATCCTTGTTGCCAATGGGCACCCAGGATTTCGAAGGCACCTTGCCACCGGCCTTGCAGAATTCGGCCATGAAGCCAAAAACCTGCGTGTAGGGGAAGGAATAGTCTTCCGCCACGACGGCAACATTCTTGTAGCCCTTTTCATTATAGGCATAGGTTCCAAGGCCAGCCATCCACTGTGCGCCATCGGTTGAAAAGCGGAAGAAGTTTTCCGCCGGGTCGCGCAGGGTTGTATCCTGTGCCGCCGATGAGCCGTTGATGAAGGTCACGCCCGGCTGGGTCTTGGCATAATCCTTGACGGCAATGCCTTCGTCACCCGATAGCGGGCCGACCAGGATCTTCACACCATCCTGTTCGACCAATTTGCGCGCAGCGCGAATGGCACTGTCAGGGGATGCGTCGGATGAACCGCGGATGACGACAATGTTGTTGCCGGCCGCCATGCCGCCTGCTTCATCAAGGGCAGTCAGGGCGCCGCGTTCGCTGTCTTCTCCAAGGACGGTAAAGGCGCCTTCAAAAGTTGCAAGAAGGCCGATCTTGATGTCGTCGGCCTGGGCAACGGCAATGGCCGGTGCGGTCAATCCGGTGGCCAGCGCGAGTGCCAGCAATGTGCGTCTGTGAATTCTCATTGGTACCTCCCAAGTTGATTTGGTTCTTCTCCCAACGTCCGCTCTTCATTGACGCGAACGCAAGTCCTCCTGTGCCAGGCGCTGCCGAAGCTGCCCCCAAAGCCCAAGAATTCCGTCTGGCGAAAAGAAAACGATCGCCAGAAAAAAAACACCAATCAATGTGTTGAAGCGCTCTGCTCCAACGATATCGATGGCAAATGTCTGCATGAGCACCACCATGACCGCACCGATGAACGGGCCGATCGGGTGCTTCAAACCGCCGATGACGGCAATGATCAATACGTTGATGGCGGCGGCGACATTGATGGTTCCGGGCGAAATGCGCCCGTTGAACCAGACCAGCAGCACGCCGGCCAAACCGGCAATCAGGCCTGCATAGAACCAGGCGACCACCTTGTGTGCGGTCACGTCAAAGCCGATGGCGCGCATGCGGCGCGGGTTATCGCGGATGGCCTGCAGGGTAAGGCCGAAGGTGGAGCGCGCTGCATAGAGCACGGCAGCATAGGACAGGGTCGCTGCGACCAGACACATATAATAGAAGGGCACGGGATCGCGAAAGTTCACGCCAAAAACAATGGGTGCGCGCAGGCCGGTATAACCGGGAAAACCATTGAACAGCGTGTAGTTCTGGCGCACAAAATAGAAGGCTGCCGTGGCCACCGCGAGGGTGATCATGATCGTGTAAATGCCCTCTGTGCGCACCGATACCCAGCCAATCAGTGCCGAACTCGTGGCGGCAAAAAACAGCGCCAGTGGCATGACAAGCCACCAGGGCCAGCCAAAACCCAAAACGTTGGAATTGTTCTCGCCGAAAATGGCCACCGTGTAACCGGCGACGCCCGCAAAGGATATCTGCGCAAGGCTGACCATGCCGCCATAGCCGGCAAGCAGACTCAAGGAGAGGGCCAGCATGCCGAAAATAAGCGAATAGCCGCCAATCTGGGTGAGAAAAAAGTCTGAGGAGACAAGCGGATAGGCCAGCAGCAGGGCGGCCAGAACCAGGTGTCCGGTGCCGATACGCGCCAGCAAATTCCTGGTAGGTGTCGCAGGGTTCTGGGTGACATGGGCATTCATTGCGATTTCCCCATGATGCCTTGCGGCCGGATGGCCAGCGTCACCACCATGATGACAAAGGTCAGCACGACGCCATAGGTTGGGAAATAGACCAGCCCGATCTGCTCGGCGAGACCGATGATCAGGGCGCCGATGGCGGCGCCGGTGATCGATCCCATGCCGCCGACAATAACCACCACAAGCGATGCCAGCAGGTAGCGCACGTCTTCACCCGGCGCCACGGAAAGGGCTGAGCCGCCAATGACCCCGGCAAGTCCGGCCAATCCCGCGCCAATGGCAAAGACCACAGTGAAAATCAGATGCACATTGGTGCCGGATGCCGACAGCATTTCACGGTCATCCACACCGGCGCGGATCATCATGCCAACGCGGGTCTTGTTGAGCATCAGCCACAGGCCTATGCCGATCACGATGGCCAGCGCCAGAACAACCAGGCGGAAGAACGGATAGGACAGAAGCACAATTGAACCATTGGAGCGCACAGCCGTGACGATGGGCAATTTGATCGCCCCGGCCAGCCAGTCCGGAATGAGTATCTGATAAGTGCCGCCGGTCCACACCGCCAGCATCAGATCTGCCGCGATGATCGAAATGCCGATGGTCACCAGAGTCTGACGCAGATCATCGCCCTCCAGACGGCGAAAGACCACCACCTGCATCAGCAGGCCGACGACCGACAAAATGAGAAAGGCGCCAAGCACGCCCAGCAGCCAGTAGCCGGTACGATCGGCGATCTCATAGCCGATATAGGCCCCCAGCAGGTAGAGCGAGCCATGCGCCAGATTGACGTTGCGCATCAATCCGAAAACCAGGGTAAAGCCGCTGGCGACGAGGAAATAGAGGCCGGCCAGGGTCAGGCCGTTCAGGCAGGCGCTGAGAAAGGCCTTTTTTGACAGCAGGATATTCTTGACCCAATCGGGCCAGTCGGCAAAGACGAGCCATATGAACAGGGCGGCCAGAACCAGCCAGAACAGGCCCCAGACCTGGCGCCGGGAAATGCCGGTGCCGGGTGAACCCGGAGCGGAGCCGGGGGGCGTTTTTGGCGCGTCGGCAATGCTCATGCTGTCAGACGCCGCCTTGCTTCATTGACCTTTGGTGCCTTGTGGAATTTGCCGTCTTTCATGATCGCCATGATGCGCTTCTGATCCTGCAGGATGCGCACATCGGCAAGCGGGTCGCCATCGATCAGCAGAATGTCGGCCAGGTAGCCCTCCTTGATCAGGCCCAGTTCGTCTTCCATCAGCATCATGTCCCCGCCGTATTTGGTGGCGGCCTGAATGGCTTCCATTGGCGAGAACCCCAGCATTTCGACGAATGTCTGAATGTCCTTGGCGTTGGTGCCCTGGGGTGTCCAGGCAAATCCATAATCCCCGCCAATGCAGATGCGGATGCCGCGACGATGCATTTTCTTCATCGCATCGATACACATGGCCAGTTCGCGCTCATACTCCATCGACAGCGGCGAGCCCGGCTTGATGCCCCATTCTTCCGCATGGCGCGCCGTGTTGATGAGCCAGGCAATGCCGGGGGCAACCATGTGGTGCTCCTTGGCAGCCTCGAGCATGTCGAGGCCTTCCTCATCGCAGAAGGACGCATGATAGATATTGCGGATGCCGTGCCGGATGCATTGCTTGATGGAACCTGAGGAGCGCGCATGGGCAGACAGGACCTTGTTGCGGCAACGCGCCTCCTGTGCGGCCATGGCCACTTCTTCTTCGGACATGGGCGTTTCTTCGGCGCCCATGCCGGTGATGGATTCACCCGACAGGTTGAGCTTGATTGAATCGACGCCATATTTGATCAGCTGGCGCACGGTGCGGCGCACTTCTTCCGGGCCGGAGACGACCAGGCCGAGGTTGAGGCCTTCATGCGGTATGTGGGAGGGGGCGGCATCGCCCAGCCCGCCAACCGTGGTGATCTCGGGGCCGGCCGCCAGATAGCGCGGCCCGGGAAAACGCCCCTCGTTGATAAAACGCTTGG
>TARA_R110000751_G_scaffold55346_1_pt1 | contig 80421 bp, 73 predicted proteins | sample TARA_R110000751 | Tara Oceans TARA_R110000751 (sample SAMEA4398001) | marine metagenome | biome: Polar Biome; feature: [MES] marine water layer (ENVO:01000295) within the mesopelagic zone...; material: water (ENVO:00002006), including particulate matter (ENVO:01000060) such as...... | reverse complement strand
AATACTCAAATACTCAAATACTCAAATACTCAAATACTCAAATACAAGTGAGCCATCCCTCACCTCTGGCTGTTGCTAATGTGGTCGATTTACTCACTAAAAATAGACCTAATGACTAGATTAAAATTAAAACACAGTAAATGAAATTATCAAAAAAAGTGAGTTAATCCTTCATTAATTAAGACTAAAGTATTAGTCTTGATGAATGAAAAAGAACAATAATTTATACAGGTATGTTTAGTGGCGAAGTTTTTAATAGCAGATGATCACCCTTTATATAGAGAAGCCTTAATAGCAGCGCTGAGTCCACTATTTGAAATGATTGAGATTGTGCAAGCTGATAGTTTAGATTCGACCTTAGAGGCATTACAAAATAATACAGATTTTGACTTAGTACTGTTAGATTTGAATATGCCAGGTTGTGAAAACTTTTATGGTTTGCTGCGGGTATCCCAAGATTTTCCTCAGGTACCTGTAGCTGTGGTCTCTGCAAGTGACTCAAGTGAGGTAATATCTAAAGTTATCAATTTAGGTGCTAAAGGTTTCATACCCAAAGCGACCGCCACGGATATCATTGCGAATGCATTAAAACAAATAATGGAAGGGAAAAGTTGGTTGCCAGAGGGCGTTGATATTAGCATTGAAAAAGACGTACCAGTGATAGATATTGCAAAACTCGTAGGTGAATTGACTCCGAAACAATTCCAAGTTTTAAAATTATTGCAAGACGGACTACTTAACAAACAAATTGCGTTCGACTTAAATATAACTGAAGCAACAGTGAAAGCGCACATCAGTGCTGTTTTTAGAAAACTTAACGTCAATACTCGCACTCAAGCTGTATTGTTATTGAAACATTTGGATATTCCAGAATAACTCACAGTGATAAACCCTAAATATCCCTTAACCGATTTACATCGACATCTCGATGGCAACATTCGCACATCCACCATTTGGCAGCTCGCAGAAGAATTCTCTATTCCTTTAGAGCAGAAAAACCTCGAAGAACTTATAGATGCTACGCAAATTAAAGTTAAAACCACTGACCTTTTAGCATTTTTGCAAAAAATGGAACTGGGTGTGTCGGTGTTAGCCTCAGAACAAGCGTGTTATCGCGTCGCCTACGAAAACGTTGAAGATGCAAAGCGAGCAGGGCTGACTTATGTGGAGTTGCGTTTTTCCCCTGTTTTTATGGCAAAGGCCCATAATTTACCAATAGAGCAAGTGGTTGATGCTGTGATTGCTGGTTGTAAAGCTGGGAGTCAAGCATTGGGTATTCCTGTCAACCTTATCGGCATACTCAGTCGAAGTTATGGCGAAGCAAGCTGTTATCAAGAGTTACATGCCTTACTCAGAGCCAAAGACGCTATCGTTGCCTTAGACTTAGCGGGTGATGAAAAAGGTTTTCCTGCCATTAGGTTTAAAGAACATTTTCAGATGGCCAGAGATGCAGGTTGGAATATTACTGTGCATGCTGGTGAGGCAGATGGGGCAGAAAGTATTAAGCAAGCAATTGATGTGTTAGGCGCAACTCGTATTGGTCATGGTGTTGCGGCCCGTGATGATGTCAGGTTAATGGATTTTATGGCCAATCAAGGCATCAGTATTGAGTGTTGCTTAACGTCAAACTTTCAGACTGGCGCTTGTACGAACATTGCAGCGCATCCTATTCAAACCTTTATTGATAAAGGTATAAAAGTGACCTTAAATACCGATGATCCCGGAGTGTCGGCCATTGAGATTGCTGATGAATATAAGTTAGCAAGAGAGGTAGTAGGATTATCGTCTAAGCAACTAAATCAGATCCAGATGAATGGCCTAGAGGTGGCTTTTATTGCTGATAATATGAAGACAGAGTTGTTAGACTTATACCGCTGAAGCTCGCTTCAATCATTTCCCTTTTGCCCATGCATTTTATTTTTTTGATGGAAGGCTTGGTCATTCTATCTATTTCGATGTTCAGTATTGAAAATTGAAAATATTCTTAAAAGAGACCACCTGGAATTAATTGAAATATGGGAGGCATCGGTAAGAGCGACTCATGATTTTCTTCAAGAATCAGATATTATTAGACTCAAACCGCTCATCCTTGAGCATTATTTTGATGCCGTTGATTTAACCTGTGTAAAAAACAATGCCGCTGTTATTTTAGGCTTTTGTGGTGTACATAATGGCAATATTGAAATGCTCTTTGTATCGCCTGAATGTAGAGGAGCAGGAGTAGGTAAGTTATTAACTGAAAATGCAATTAAAAATCAACAAGCAATAAAAGTTGACGTTAATGAACAAAACAGTCAGGCCTTAGGTTTTTATAAGCATCTTGGCTTCAAGGTAATTGGTCGCTCGCCTCTTGATGGGCAAGGCAAGCCTTAACCACTGTTGCATATGGCGATTGATAAAATTTAGCGGTTTCAGGCTAACCTTGCAATGGGTGTGTTGAACTTGTTGTATGGATATTGCTCATAGCGCCTCATTCTAATTCTTTGATCTATTTAGATTAGTGGGATCTTGAAATCCTCAGCAAATTGTTGTCATTTTGAGTTGCTCCAAATTGTTGCAGTTAAAATAAAAGCGATACTATTTTGCGCCGTACTTGTAGTGATTGGTGCGTCATTATCATGATCTATAGAGGAGTAGGAGGTAGCAATGATATCGGACAAATATTCAATTACGCTAGAAAAACCGTCTGTTGAAGAGTTTTTGAACTTAAGAAACAAAATTGGCTGGGGCGAACTAGATTTTGATTTAGCAAAAATGAGCTTAGACAATTCTTTGTTTCATGTCATTGTTCGTGATAATACTCAGTTGATTGGTATGGGCCGAATAGTGGGTGACGGCGCAATGTATTTTTATATTCAAGATGTAATTGTTGACCCGAGTTATCAAAATTCAGGTATTGGTACAGCATTAATGGAGCAGTTAGAAAACTACCTAACAGTCGCAGCACAAAAAGGAACGACTATCGGGTTATTTGCAGCAAAAGGTAAAGAGGCATTTTATGCCCGCTTTGGTTATATTTTACGACCTAGTGAATCTTTGGGAAATGGAATGTGCAGGTTTGTATAATGGTTATTAAGGATGAACCCAAAATAGCTCCTAGTCATATGATGCAAGTTATAAAAAGTAGCTCAGCGAGATGATTTTTTAACTTGTTTGTCTTTATCACCACGTCACTAGTTCATTCTAGTGACTGTTAAGTTATAGTGGCATCCGGTTAGTAAATTTAGGGTGTTGTAAATGGAATTCGCTAAGTTACTGTTGTTTATTATTTTATGAATAGATTTCATTTAAGCAAAGTGGGGTATGTCACTGGGTGTATTCTAATATTGATAATTGGACTCGCAACTTTATGGTATAGCTATTTAGCCATATCAAAACAGGTGATAAGTGAAACCAATACTTCATTAACCCTTCAATCAAACCTTAAAGGCGCCATTATAGAACAAACGTTAATTAATAGTATTCGCCATACTGGTTTTATCTATGCTACGCCTCCTATTGCAGGGATTACTCGAGCAGTTCAAAATGATGGCATCGATATACTTGAAAATACCGAGTATGGGTTATGGGTTAAACGCCTAGAATCGATTTTTTTAGCATACGTTGAAAATAATCCTGACATTGTACAAATTCGTTTTATAGGCAAAGCGGATAAAGGCAGAGAATTGGTGCGAGTACACAGGCGAGGTGACAAAATTGAAGCTGTTAGAGGAAAGGGATTACAGCAAAAATATCAAAGAGATTATTTTCAGAATGTACAAACACTGCCCTTAAATCAGCTGTATATTTCAGAAATCACGCTCAACCGTGAATACGGGAAAATCGAACAACCTCCTTGGCCGACTTACCGCATTGCACAACCTGTATTTGATGAAAAAAATCAGTTTTTTGGATTGGTCATTATTAATTTTAATGCACAAATATTACTCGACAAATTGCCAATGCACGCTAATTCAAATTTTGAGTTTTTTTTGTTAAACGAGATAGGCCAATACTTATTGCATCCTAATAAAGCACAGTCTTTTTCGTTTGAATATGGTGATCTTCTGACTTGGAAAGAAGATGCTCAAAATATCACTCAAAAGCAGCAATCCTCAGCAGATATTCAAACAATAAAACTAAATAGCACAAACGGCATTTATAGTGTGAGCCAATATCCTGTCCATATGACTGTCGCTTCGCATGTACCTCCTTTAACCTTGATTGCAGCTATCAATCATGAAGAAGTAAATAACTTAATTCTGCAACGCTACGGAACGTCCGTTTTATTTAACATAGGGTTAATATTGTTGGCATTTGTGTTGTTGACTCTTTACCGGTTATATAGCCACGCCAGTTTTTTACGCTTGAAAGTGCAAGCCGAATGCGAGGCTATTTTTCAAGGCTCTAGTGATATTATTATCAGTATCAACCAACAGGGTGAAATCGACTCTTGGAATCACGCAGCACTAACGTTTTTTGCAATTGATGAAGGCCGTATGTATAGAGCAAGCATTGATTCTTTAATAAAAGATCCTCATGCATTAACTATAATAAAACAGCAAATAAAGGCTATATTTAATAACCACAAAGTAGACTCGTTAGAGTTGCAATTAAGCTCAGGCGAACAAACAGATAAAGTGATGTCAGTGGCCTTTTCGCCAGTCAGTATAGGCAATTTAGCGGTATCGTCTGTATCTGCTATATTTCGAGATGTTACCGACGCCAGCTTGCTTCGAAAGTCATTGCAAGATACTAATCAAAAGCTCGAGTCTCGAAATCAAGAAATGCAGGCTTTTGTTTATACCGTTTCCCATGATCTTAAATCACCATTAGTGACAATTGGTGGCTTTACTGAACGTATTTTAGATTCTGCAGGTGAACGACTCGATGAGAAAAATCGGCATAGACTTACCCGAATTAAAGTCAATGTGGATCACATGTCTCAGCTACTGGCAGATTTACTCGATTTAGCCCGCATTGTTAGACAAAAACTAGAATATAGCACTTGCCAATTAAAGAGCTGTGTTGAAAAAGCTCAACAATCTTTAAACCAATCTATTTTAGATTCAGGGGCAGAATTTGAACTGATAAATGGCGAGCAAGAGTTACTAATTAATGCTCAACTAATCACCCAGTGTTTGCAAAATTTATTTTCCAATGGGATTAATTATGCTGTCTCAGGCACTACTCCAAAAATAAAAATACACTGTTACCAAAGGAACAATTTAAATTGCATAGCAGTGTCTGATAATGGTATGGGTATAGACGTTAAACACCACCAGAAAATATTCAAAATTTTCGAACGACTTGATGTGGGTAAAGGTAGTGGAGTCGGCTTAGCAATTGTTAAAACTATTATGGAAAAACATCAAGGTTGGGTAGAGCTAGAATCAACTATAGGGGAAGGCAGTACCTTTACATTGTGCTTCCCACAACAAGGGACTAATAGTTTTCAATGAAACCATTAAATATTATCGTTGCAGAAGATAATGATGACCACGCTGAAATGATTGTCGACGCGTTACAAGATTACAATCCTGAAAATAAGGTTATTCGATTTAGAAATGGAGAACAATTAATTTCACATTTACAGGATTTAAAACAACAGAAAGTAGCCAAACATCTATTACCTAACCTAATTCTTTTAGATATAAAAATGCCTCTAATGGATGGATTCGAAGCACTTAAATTAATTAAAGACGATGAAACAATCAAACATATTCCCATTATGATGGTCAGCACTTCAGAAAATGCTTTAGATATTGAGCAAAGTTATAAATACGGTGCCAATAGCTACATAGTCAAACCTTTTGATTATACTGACTTTACGAAAAAAATAGTTGAGGTAAATCGCTTCTGGGCTGCTACAAGTGAGCTGCCAAAACCATGAAGATATTACTAATTGAAGACAATCCAGATCATCTGGAGCTGATTCAAGAATGTTGTTTTGGTGCCTTTACCGAACAGTGTGAAGTCATTACATTCACTACTTTGACTGCGGGTTTAGAAGCACTTAACTCCAGTATTTTTGATATTGCGCTAATAGATCTCAGTTTACCTGACTCTAATATGCAATCGACTACCCAATCATTAAAAGAGCTACAAACATTGGTTCCCATTATAGTGCTTACTTCTTTGCAAGATGGTGAGATTGGACGACAGTTAATTAAAGATGGCGCCCAAGACTTTTTACCCAAAGACAGCCTGCAGAAAACGTTACTACAACGAATGGTCCTTTATGCAATTGAACGTAAACATCACCAAGTACAATTAGAGAATCGTACACGTAACCAACAAACATTTTGTCGTAGTTTGTCTCACGACTTCAAAGCTCCGATACGCAATGTTGGGCAATTAAATTCTATACTTAAAGAGCAATTATCTAAACGTAATGTTTTAGATAGTGAAGACTTGGATTTATTTGAAAAAATTCAAAGCCGATTGCAAACTATGAACCGCCTAGTAGAAGGCTTATATGATTATATCTTAACTGACCAAATCGCGGCAGGAAATGAATTAGTTGATTTCAATCAAATTATACTTGAACTCAAACAAATTCTTTTAAGTGACAATCAAGCTAATGCGTCAATAAACTATTGCAACCTACCTGTTATTAAGGGAAATCGCACGCAAATATTTATGTTGCTGCAAAACATCATAGAAAACGCCATCAAGTATTGTAAAGGTCCCCCTGTTATCACTATTACCGCCGAGGCCATTCATAAGAAAACCCGCTTTAATCATTATTTATCTCAGCAAATAAAGATTTTTGACAATGGTATAGGCATAGATAAACGTTTTATTCACAACCTATTCGAACCTTTTCGGCGTCTACATAACGATTCTGAATATCAAGGAACTGGACTTGGATTAAGTACTGTAAAACGTATTATGACTAACCACAAAGGGGAAGTGTCAATTCAAAGTGAGCTAGGTAAAGGAACTTGCATCACTTTGGAGTTTCCTTAATCCTTAAACCAGTTTATTAAGATAGGCCTCGGTTTTTTTATGCCTTAAAGAATACCTGATGCTACGATCTAATAGTGCTGGTGTAATATCGACTTTATCAATCACATCATAAATGCCTAATTGGATCGCACTTTGGGTTAATTCGTCATTTACTTCACCTGAAAAGAGTATGAAAGCGGGGCTATCTTCACTTTGGAATAATTCCCTTACTAACTCCAAGCCGTCATACCCCCCTAGCTTATAGTCAAGTAAACATAAATCGATATTCTGTTGCTGAATCAAATCTTTAGCATCGTTGAAACTGGTTACTGTGTGTATTTGATACGTACCGCTTTTGCCATTAACTGTTTTTAATACAGACTTAATAGACAATAAATCAACTTCATTATCATCCACAACCAAAATATCAAAACACTCATTACTTGCTGTGAAATTAACCGCCATTATGTCTTTGAGTTCAGCATAACTATTAGCTAGGTTCGTTTTCAAAATTTGTATTTGACTGGTATCAGTCAACGAAATTACACAGCCTTGTGCGGTATTGGATTTATCCATATAGGGAGCCAGTTTAATCAACATGTGGGAATTGTTGAGAGTGCTAATTTCTTTCTCAATGGTAATTTCGTCGTTGATAACAGAGGATATTTCTTTTAACAAACCATCATATTTCAAACTATGAGAAATATGGTGAAAAGGGCGGCCAATATCCGATTCTATTAGATTAATATGCTGTTTAGCTATAGGCGAGAATCGACGAATAACCATGGCATCATCTAAGAATATAAAGCCTATATCAGCAGATTTAATGATATTTTCGATATCTAGATTAACTTTAGTTGTTTCTTCGATTTGCTCCTGATATTCACTATTAACGCTATACAGTTCTTCATTGACGGATTGCAATTCCTCGTTAGTACTTTGTAACTCCTCATTCGACGCCATTAATTCTTCATTGGTACTTTGCAATTCTTCATTCGTCGTTTCCAACTCTTCAATTGTGGCACTTAGATGATATTGATTATGGCGTAGCGCTTCTTCCAAATCATTAATTCTATGTTGTGGCTCCACGTGACCATCGTAAGATACACCTATTGCCTTGTGGGGAGCGCTAATAGTGGCAGGACTCAGTCCAATAGCCACATAGGTAGGACTATTTTTAGTACCAGGTACATATAAGGCAACGAGATCTACAGCGACCTCTGTGCCATTTATTGACTGAAACTGTATGTCTTTGAAGCGAACCGCTTCCTTAAGCTTGACCGCCTTATGAATGGCTGTAGTCACAGCCATAGCTAATCCTTCTAATAAGTAGTCACCAATTTTGGCACTGAATCTCCCTTGTTGTAGCGGCTTAGTGTAGGGTTGCAGATCACCATATAAATGAATGACTTCTAGTTGTTCACTCATAACAACACAGGCAGGAATAAAGTCATTAATCAATGCCTCTAACGCTGGCATATGGCTAATTTCTTTCGGTTGTTGATAGTGACTTAAAATTCGCTCAATACTTGGTGGACTTTTACGATCACGATTATTTCTATTGGCTGGTATCGTAAATAGGTCATTGACCCGATGAATGATCTGATCTTTTTGATATATACGGAAACGTTCATTGATTGGCTTAAAGTTCTTTTGAAAGTCTCCTAAGGTTTCAGAGTTGCCCAAAAATAAATAGCCGTCTTTGCGCAACGCGAATTGCATCATGGATAACACATTTTGTTGTGCTTTAGTTTGAAAATAAATCATCAAATTACGACAAACCACTAACTGGCAATTTGAAAATGGTGGATCTTTAAGTAAATTGTGGTTAGCAAATACAACCAAATGTCGCAGCTCGGATGAAACAGTATAACCGTCTTCACTTTGTATAAAATAACGTTCTAATCGTTCTGCGTTAACGTCAGTGGCAATATTGATCGAGAAAGTGCCCGCGCTGGCTTCTTTAATGGCATTGGCATCCACGTCCGACGCAAATATTTTAATTTCATGGCCACTTTTTCGCCGTTGGCGCTCTTCATCAAATAACATAGCAATTGAGTAGGCTTCTTCGCCACTAGAGCATCCAGCAGTCCACACTCGGATCATCTCGTTACTTGGCGTATTATCAAAAATATTGGGAATAACATGGTGTTGCAAACAATCAAATGCTTCCACATCCCTGAAAAAATGGGTGACGCCTATCAGCATTTCTTTGGTCAATGTTTTGGCTTCTTGAGGATGAGCAATCAATAATTTGGCATAGTCTGACAAGACTTCGATATCATGAATTCTCATACGTCGTTCAATGCGACGTTTTACAGTATTGGGTTTGTATAAACCAAAATCGATATCATGATGCTCTAATAAGTGGGTGTATATTTTAGTCAAAACATTGTCATCGAACTGACTAATAATAGGATCACCTGACTTTTTTGGAGATTTCCCTAGACTTAACACTTTTACTAAATAAGTTGGGATGTCTGCAGCACACATAACAGCATCAACTAATTCAGTTTGAATGGCGCATAAAGGCATACCATCAAACTGCGCTTCTTCGGGATCTTGTACTATTGTCAAGCCGCCGGCTTCTTTAACGTCTTTTATACCGCGACTACCATCACTACCCGTGCCAGATAAAATAACAGCTACGCTTCGATGTTGTGCAGCAGCAGCAACAGAGCGAAAGAATACATCGATTGGAAAATTACTACCCTGGTGTGGTACTTGGTCTACGAGTATTAATTTACCCTCTGCCATTAACATATTAGTTCTTGGCGGCATTAGATAAATGGTATTCACCTCTATCTCAATACCATCAGTAACAGTACAGATTTTAAGGTCGGTGCGTCGCTGTAACAGTTGGTCCATTAAACTATCAAAGTCTGGAGATAGATGTTGCACTATCATGTAAGCCATTGGAGCATTTTTAGGTAAGGCGGAAACAAACTCATTTAATGCTTCTAAACCACCCGCAGAAGCCCCCACTGCAACACAAAAGAGTGGTTCTGTTTTATTGGTGCTTGTAGCATTTTCGGTGGTGATAATATTTGACATAGTTTCCTTCAATCTATTCACTAGGGGATAATAATGACTTACTTTTCAATCTTTATTGATTACGCTTTTTGGAACTTATTGTGGTCCTTTAAAAGCGCTTTTACTTTGCCAGAAGGCAAGGGTTGATTGATAAGATATCCTTGATATTTTTCACAATGCCAAAGTTTTAATAAGGCTAAAATTTGCTCAGTATCCACACCTTCTGCTAACACTGTTAAACCGAGAGATTCGCCTAACTTAATCACTGCTCTTGTAATTAATGAATCACTTTCGTCTGTGGTAATGTCTTTAATAAAACTTCTATCAATTTTGATAATATCAATGGGAAATTTTTTCAGATAACTCAATGAAGAAAAACCTGTTCCAAAGTCATCTAATGCTATTTTAATGCCTAGATCATGTAATTGATTAAGGTGCTTAATGGTTAAATTATGTTCTTTAAGTAATAGTGTCTCTGTTACTTCGACTACCACGTTAGCACAACGTAAATTCGCATTTAAAATTGCTTCATGAAGTTGTTCTACTAAATGTTCATCATAAAATTGTCTGGGGCTAATATTCACAGACATAACAGCGTGTTCATCCAGCAGCCCACTATCTATCCATTCCCGTAATTGCTGAAAACTTTGTTGGCACATCCAATGACTGACACTGGATATTAATCCTGATTCTTCCAAAACTGGTATGAATTCAGTAGGCGAAGTTAAGCCATTAACAGGATGATGCCAACGCAACAAAGCCTCAAAACCCTTTATTTGATTCGAGTCTATATCTAATTGTGCTTGGTAATAAATTTCAAATTCTTGTTTACCTAGGGCACGATGTAAATCGTTAGATAACTCTAACTTTCTCCTCGATGCTTGTTCAAGTTCTGGCGAGTAATATTGGTAATTGTTCCGACCGGCATCTTTAGCCCTATATAGGGCAAGGTCGGCCTGCTTCAATAAATTTTTGCTGGTGGTTTTACGGCCCGTCACAGAGAAGCTAATGCCAATACTGGTTGAAATAAAGATTTCTTTCGAGCCTAATTGATAGGGCACTTCAAGCACATGTAATATTTTTTCCGCCAAAGATGCTACGACAGATGCATCTTCTAGTCCTTCAATAATCACCAAAAATTCATCTCCGCCTACTCGGCAAACGGTATCTTCTATCCTCACACTATTTCGCAGCCTTTTAGCCACTTCAATCAAAATAAAGTCACCTACATCATGGCCTAATGTGTCATTAATATGCTTGAAACCATCTAAATCCAACGCCAATAACGCGAGTGAACCATGGCGTTCAACACGATCAAGCGCATGGTCAAGTCGATCAAAAAAGCAGGCTCTGTTAGACAAACCCGTTAGGGGATCCTTTTCAGCCATTTCACGTAAACGCTCTTCCGCTTCATGCTGTTTAGAAAAATCACTGACAGTGGCAATTAAGCCTTTCACATCGCCTTTTACATCGATAATAGGAGTGGCGTGTAACATGACCCATTTGTATGTCTGTCGATTTTTCATTTGGCATTCACGAATGAACTCATGCCCGCCAGTAATACTGTTATGTAACTGCGTTAACAGTTCTTCCGCTTCATCGGGATGAAACTGTTGCATCCAGTCTAATCCGTGTATTTCACCTGCTTTACAATCCGTAATTTCTAGCCAGCGCTGATTAACATATTCTGTTTGCCAATTCGCATCCGTTTGCAAAATTCCAGTGGGTAACATTGACGCCAATACTTGAAAGCGTTCCAATGCTAGGGCTACAGCATTTTGATTTACAGTAGGCGACTCAAATTTTTCAATCAATAACAGATCATATTTCATTCCCTGTTCTTCGTAATGCACAAGGTTTAACTTTACATCTATTACGCCGCCCATTGGTTTACGAACACGGCTCACCATATTAGTCGCACTGGTGTTTTTTAAGGACTGCAGAATTACTTTATGATTGAGTAAAAACTCTTCAATAGGTTTTTGTAAGAGTTCTGTACCTGACATAGACAGTAAGTTTTCGGCGGATTCATTAACGCGACAAATTATTTTTTCAGAATTTAAAGTAATCATTGCCAAAGGGTTGGCTTTTTCTAATTGGTAAAATATCTTGCGCCAAATATCATCTTCTTGCGCAACTATATTTACTTTTCCTTCACCTTCTGTTGCCTTCGACGGCGTTTGCGTTGCGTAACTCAACAGTAGTTGTAACTGAGTAGATACATGGATCAATATAGGCCATAGTCTTTGCACTTCTTCAATATGATAATTTTTATCAGAATTGGCGATACAAATTAGATATTGATTCCGCTTATCAAGCCCCATTGGGATAATCATGGCACGGTTAACTGTTGGCCAGTGGGAGTTAAAATTACTTAAACGGCGAAGGCCAAGGCGATCTAAAACTGTTGACCTGCACTGTAATAATACGTCGAAGAAAGGTTTAGTACTTTTATCAAGGTGCAATAAACCACTCAGCTCAAGACCTTCCCATTCATCATCATTGATTTGTTGCTGCGCCGCCAAACATATATATTTAGGTTGATCATTGTTGGTTAGACTTTGCTTTAACACTATGGCAAATTTTGAACCGGTTAAATTACCGATTTCCCGTAACATTTCAGTTAACAATTGCTGTGCGTCAAAGTTCAACGCTACATTTTGCTTTAATCTGTCAATGGCTTGACGTAGTACGTGGTCTCTACGAGGCATTTTTGCTTGATATTCCATCATGAATTTTACTACTGTCCATGCGCAAACTAGCTATAAGCGCTAACGTTGAGTTTAAAGAACTATTAACTAGGCTAGCTAAAAAGCTTAAAACTAATTGTGTGATTTAACGGTTACTCTATTGGGTTTTAAGAGGAAAACAAGCGTTGTTGAGCAAATTGAGACTAAAGTATAAGGGCAAATAAAGGGGCAGTGTAACGCTATTCAATATAATTTTTTACGGAGAATTTAAGAGGAGAGTAGGGCAGAGAAGTGCAGGATTATTGGGAGGGACTAAAGAAAATAATAAGTTCGGCTGCCATTATTGTTACATTTTGCAACCTAATCATTCTTTGAGTAATGCCATGTTTGGGTGTAAATAAATTGGCACCTAATAAGAATTTTAATATGGATGTTTTAGTCTGTTGTTTGTAGCCCAATCGCTTAAAATAAATTATATCGACTGCGCTCTCGAACAGAGGCCATCCAACTTTTTCGTTTTCTGCTGCTATATTAATAGTTTCCAGAGGATCGATTTGATTATCATAAAGCTCAACATCCTTTGAATAGTTTTCGCCGTGGACAATAATCCTATATCGTTGATCACGAATAGTCACACCATTGTTTGTAAAAAAGCTGCGGGCGACTTTATTCACTCTTTCTCGGTTTGGATCAATAACGTTGAGCAGACTTTCTCCTGACAGTAACGGAGATTGTTCAAAATCAGTTAACTCCATCAAGGTCGGATATATATCTACGGTTTCAACAATCTGATCAAAAGCTTTACCTTTACCACCCGGCAATTTTACAATGAGGGGACTTTTCAATGCTCGTTCGTATAAAGTATGTTTACCCCAAATAGTTTTTTCTCCAAGATGCCAACCGTGATCACCCCATAAGATAACAATTGTGTTGCCCTTGGCATCGCTTGCTTCAATCGCCGTAAGTACCTTACCGATCTGGGCATCCACATAACTAACCGCCGCTACATAAGCATGTCGCATTTTACGTGCATAAGCTGTGTCAATTTGTTTTCTTGCTTCTTACCTTATGAGTAATTCAATCGAACCGTGTTGCGAAATGGCCAATGAGGTTGCGAGAATAGTAGTTCAATATCAAGGAGCCATAATAGCTGAAGATAAAACTTTCATCTGAAATGCGAGGGCATTAAGTAAGATGTACATAAGTTGATTTGGCGATTATTAGCGGCGCTAATGATGTCGTTAACCTCGCCGCGCGTGATGTGAAAGGTAGCTTAATCTATGGCATGCCAGTAATAAATGCCGATTTAGCCAAGAATGTTTTTTCCTAAAACAAGGCATGCATTTGGGATTTTTAGGCGTTGATAATCCACTATTTTTTAAAGAGAACTGTCGAGTGATATTTGGTGATGCAAAAGAGTCACTTAATGCTATAAACATCAATTTTCTGATTAGGCTGTTAATTATAGTACATCGGCATGAAATATTATGATCTAAGGGTAAGGTTACGAAACGTCGAGTTAAGCATGTCAAGTCGATTAATTCAAAGCTTCAAAGAACTAAATTGTTTGAATCGTTATGCTTAAAAATATCTATTGAATTTCATGTTTCTATCTCAGTTTGGGAGCGAAAGCACCTCAGAATATAGGATTTAAAAATAACTTTCTATCACGCTTTGGAGCTCTTAGTGGCATAGGTTTTTTATTTAATGGTTTTGACTGTTAATAAAAAATAAAATGGTAAATTAAGCCTTCGGTATTTCCTCTTGAAATTGTTTTAGTATAACAGCCCATATTTTTTTCAATAAAATATACCTACTAGGCAATAACATGCAGCAAGACAATAACGTTACAAAAGTGTCTGCCCAAGGAAAGCTTTCCGTGATCACCCGAGCATTTATTGAGAACAGCACTTTTATAAAGAGTTTTCTCAGACGATTTTTACATTCTCAACATGATATCGAAGATGTTGCTCAGCAGGCTTACCTTAAGGCTTATTGTGCTGAACAAGAAAAAGCGATTGAGCACCCCAAATCCTACCTTTTTACGGTAGCTAAAAATATCGCGATTAATGAATTAACTAAAAAGTCGAATAAGATCTCTGAGTACCTAGAAGATTGCGAAGATTCTGTTTCTATTGAACCGAGTGCTACTTTAGAAAGTGAAGTTGAGGCAGAACAATCTTTGGGAATTTATTGCGATGCGGTAGCCGCCTTGCCCGAGGCCTGTCGAAGGGTTTTTTTGCTACGTAGGGTACATGGATTAAAACAAACAGAAATTGCAGCGACCTTGGGTGTGTCATTAAGAAATGTAGAAATGCATTTACAAAAAGGCACGTTGAAATGTAGAGAGTTCGTTCGAAATAAGCAAGAAAGAGAAGAATTAGCTAATGAAAGTTGGCAAGAACCAAAAATGCCTCAAAAAGGGAGAAAGTTATGAAAAACGTTTTAGAGTTTCCATCAAATGCTCCTTTTGATCCAAAAAAATTGGAGCAAGAGGCAGTTGAGTGGTTGATTAAGCTTGATGGTGATAGCGAGCCTACTGCTGAAGAATTGCTAGCGCTTAAGGAATGGATGGCACGCAGTCCCCAACATGCCAAAGAAATCAGAAGTCTTAATCAGTTTTCTAGTGAGTTGCTTGTATTGACCGAGCTAAATATCCCTCTAGTGAAACTTTTACCGAAAGAGTCTTCAACGCACAAAGAGCCTTCAACGACCCGCACAATTTTTTCGGGAAGGGCGTGGGCTATGGCCGTTAGCGTTGTTGGCTTAGTGCTGTTGTTGCAGCAAGTGTTTCTTCCAATATGGTTTAGCGACGATCGATTTGATAACTCGAATGGTTATTACGCCTCGGCAATTGGCAAACATACCTCTATCCCTTTGCCGGATGGCTCTGTTGTGGTTCTTAATACCAACAGTCGAATTAAAGTTGAATACACCGAGGGGTATAGAAACATTTACTTGATACAAGGCGAAGCCCATTTTGATGTGGCTAAAAATAAAAACCGACCTTTTCGAGTGCATGCAGGTAAAGGGCGAGTTGAGGCAATAGGTACCGCGTTTACTGTTTATCTTCGAAAGCAGGATGTGGAGGTTCTAGTGACCGAAGGAAAAGTAGAATTGGCGGAGCTCAATACTGCAGTTGAAACTGTTTCAACGTTGTCGGGTGTTAACTCAATTAATCAAAATGGTAGCAAAGAGCCTGCACTTTATGTTGCCATTCCTGTCGAGCAATTCGGGAGACTAGAGGCTGGAGAGGGAGCGACTATTTACGTTTCTAATGGTAATGAAGTGAAAACTGAACTACCCAGCGTTACAGTGAAAGTGATGGATGATAAACAACGTATACGTCGAGATACCTGGCGCCAAGGTTTTGTGTTGTTTACTGGGGATACATTAGAAGATGTGGTTGCTGAAATTAGTCGATATAGCCCTGTTGAAATTAAAATTATTGATCCTGCCTTGAAACAGATTCGAATCGGTGGGCAATTTAAAATAGGTGATCTAGAGGGACTGTTTGACACACTAGAATTTAGCTTCGGCATTCATATCAAGAAGCTAGAAAATAAACGAATAGAAATTAGTGCCGCCAGTAAGGAAAATAATCTTAACTAATGATGAAATGCAAATTGTAAATATGATGTGTATTTTTATATATAAAATGTAAAATAAAGGTAAAGTTGAACTTCGGTATTTAGTCATGAATTTGTTTCATTAGTGACGAGATCGCAACCAAAGCATTTATTAAAATAAATGATAGCGGGTATTTCGTATGGTAAATAAAAGTAAGCGATGGTTTACAAGTTGGGGTGTAAGGACACTGTTTTTATGGGCAATATGCATATCTGTTGACGCAAAATGCGAAACATACGTTCGCAGCAATAGTAATGCTACCGAACACCTTGTAAACATCCCAACTTCTAGCGCTGCCGAGGCTCTCAACTTATTAGCTGAGCAAACCAAAGCATTGCTAATTTTTCCATACGATATTGCAGAATCCCGAACAGCTAAAGCTGTGAGCGGAAACTATTCCATTAAGGAAGCGCTTGATTTGATATTAAATGACTCTGGCCTAATTGCTGAAATCTCTGATAAGGGCGTTATTCGAGTACGTATTGAGAATAGCGTTGAAATGACTAATAAACAGAGAAGTGACATGAAAACACAAAAATCAATTCTAGCCACAATACTTGCTGCACTATTTACAACTACAGTGGCAAGTGCACAAGAGTCAGAACAAATAAAAGAAAAAGAAGAAGTTGAAGTAATTCAAGTGACTGGCATGGTAGGTAGTCTTATAAAATCTATGGGGGAAAAACGAACTGCAAGTTCAGTTGTTGATGTTATTTCTTCAGAAGATATGGGTAAATTTCCTGATCAGAATTTAGCCGAGTCTCTTCAGCGCGTTTCGGGGGTTTCTATCAGTAGAGCACGCGGCGAGGGTAGCCGTATTTCTGTACGTGGTTTAGGTACCGGATTTAACTTAGTAACCCTTAACGGAGCTACTGCTACGTCAGCCTCTTCTGATGTAAACGGTAATGGAGGTAGAGATTTTGCTTTTGAAGTAATGCCAGCAAATTTGATTTCTGGTATTGAAGTCTATAAATCATCAATGGCTGATTTGAATGAAGGTTCTTTAGGTGCTAGCGTTAATATTAAAACAGCGCACCCATTAGATAACCCTGGCTTGCATATGTCAGGAAGTATAGAGAATGCATATTCTGAACTTGCTGATGCTAACGATCCAGAAGCTTCTTTCATTTTTAGTAATACAAATGATGATGAAACCTTTGGTGCTTTGCTCGCATTATCTTATTCAAAACGTTCAATTCGTCAGGACTCGTTTATTGTCAATGGTCACATCCCAGCAGATGATACGCTTACCTCGGCTCTTGGTTTGACTCCAGGTGTTGATAACCCAATGGTTGCAACTGATGCGACTTGGGGTGTTTTAGAAAACGAACGTAAGCGCTTCGGGATTGGTGGTTCGTTGCAATTCCGCCCAACTGACTCAATAGATATTACCTATGATGGGTTTTATTCGGATCTTGAAGAAGAAGGCAATGCAGCCAGTATAAATATGCAGCCAATGACAGCAGGTAACAATAATACTACAGGTACTGTGACAAACGGTGTAGTGACATCTCTTGCTGGTGATCGACTTAATAGCACCTATAGCATTCTTAATGTCTCTAACGGCAATGACAATATTGTATTCCCGGGTAATAACAAGTTCCAAAATCATGATTTGAATGCGACTTGGTATCTCACTGACGCTCTTGAAATGGATGCTAAGGTTTATTACTCAAAATCTGAATCTTTTTACGATTTCAAACGTTATCAAGCAAACTTTGTTGATGCCACAGGCGCGTATAGTTATGATCAAAGTAATATAGGTGACGTTGCTGATTTAGATTTTGCCGGTGTGGACTTTTCAGATCCTTCTATTTATCAGATAAATCAACTTTTAGGTGTTGATGTAGTGGGAGATGAAGATGAAAAAGGCGTACAGTTTGATTTTAATTTAAATATTGGTGGTGACTTAATCGAATCAGTAGAATTTGGTGTACAAAAGAAGGTGCGTGAGCGCACTCAGAGCCGAGATTTGTACTTCAGTGGCCCAGATAATGTAGCCTACCCAGATAGCATAGATCTTAGACCATACCCAAGCGACATATTATCTTTTTCTTCGGCTGAATTTCCTCGTAATGTTATATATAGTGATTTCGCTGCTGTAGAAGATGCTCTAACAGATGGTGGCATACCCTTCGACTCGAGTTTGACTGCTTTTAGCTATAATATAAAAGAAGACGTTTTAGCAGCATACGCGAAAGCGAACTTTGTCTCTTCTGTAGCTGACGTTCCAGTCAGTGGTAATGTTGGCTTGAGGTATGTGGATACCGACCAGACATCAAATGGTCTTAGTCAAGTTCTTTTGGGAGTGGACCCCGAGAACCGTGATTTACCGATATTTTCTGATGATACACAGCCAATTAGCGAAACTAATGACTATTCTAATTGGCTTTGGAGTTTAAATGTTAAAGCAGATCTTACTGATAAAGTAGTAGCTCGCTTTTCTGCCGCCAATGTGATGTCTAGAGCGCCAGTTTCTCGTTTAGCACCAGCCATCACTTCACTGAATATTCCTAATGGAACTATGGGTAAGGGTAACCCTCAATTGAAACCATTTGAAGCTACTCAGTATGACTTGACGTTAGAATGGTATTTCAGTGACCTTGGAGCATTAACTGCCGGACTATTTTTGAAAGACGTAAACACATTAGTCAAAATTGAGGGTTTAGAGGAAGAAATAGCTGATGGCATTGTTCTAAATGTTACAAAACCAGTAAACGCTGAAGGAGTTACAATCAAAGGCCTTGAGCTAGCTTATCAACAGCAGTTTACATCGTTACCTGGTTGGGCTAGTGGCTTAGGTATGATAGTAAACTATACCTATACTGATAATGATGCCTATTTTGAACATCAGTATGTTGCTGAAGGAACTGGTTTAGTTGGTGCTTCCGAAGATAACTTTAATATTGTAGCTTTTTACGAAGACGAAACGTTTAGCGCACGCATTGGCTATAACTACCGTAGTGAGTTTCTTGAGCGAGAAGTTGGTCTAAATGCTAATGCTGAATATGTTGATGCATATGGTCAAGTTGATGCTCAGGCGTCATACGAAATCAATGATCACATATCTCTTTATGTTAATGCAACCGATATAACAAATGAAACTTTGTTTAGATACAGCAATAATAATCCAAATCAAACTAGAGCAATTACCCAAACGGGTGCACGTTACTCAGTTGGAGTAAGAGCTAGCTTTTAGCTACAACTTTAAGTGGAAGGGGAGTTCGTGTATTTCTTTAATTGTACGAACTACCTCTTTTCTTTAAAGGAACTGTAATCTATTTGCATTGCTGCACTCTTGTTTTCTTGAAATAAATTGTCTCACCGGTGTTCAAGTCTAAAGGACTATTTGTTGAAGACATAGGCACATTAGTAATAATTGAAGGGCAAACGGAAACAGTAGCAGATGGTATTGTTCTAAATATTACAAAACCAATAAACATTGACGGAGTTAAAGTCAAAGGACTTGAGCTAGCCTATCTACAGCAGTTTTCTCGTTAGTGAATCGGTCATCGGTTAAAACGCAAGGCGCAGAGCTGGTTTTATCAACCGAGCTAACCAATAACAGTACATTAAAAGCCAATGTCACTTACGCAGATGTTAAAGCAGGCGAGGGCGAATTATTATCAGGCAGATCGCAATGGCAAGGTGGGGCAAGTATCAACTGGCAATGGACTGATAATTTATCAACGTATTTATCAGTGAAGTATGTTGGTGAATCATCTGCGACAAGTTTGCATACGGGCGATTTCAGTATGGCGATGTTGTCTTCTTATAATAAAGTGGATGTGAGTGTTAATTGGCGGGTAAACGAAGCGATTGATATTGATTTCTTTCTGACCAATGCGATGGATAAACAATATGACTACGCGATTGGTTTTACAGGTCCTGAACGGGGTTTGGGCAATAAAGTGAATTGGCAACTTTGGTAACGGTTACCGTTATCAAATGATATCAGTCGCTTTAATCAAATAATTCAGTACAGCGTAACACTCGCTGTTTGAACAATTAATGGTGGAATATGAAAAATATAATAAAAATATTAAGTATCAGTTTGCTAGTAAATGTGAATATCGCACATGCAGAAAATACCACAGCAGATTATAAGTTAACAGAGCAGTGGACACCTATTCCTGTCGTGGTAACGCCGGGAAAAATACCTTCTGATGCACTCTCGTTATTTAATGGCGAAGGCCTAGAAGCTTGGCGAGACGAGGAAGGCAAAACGCCAAAGTGGTTAGTAGAAAATGGCACGGTTACCGTAGTACCAAAAACAGGTGGTATGTCATCGAAACAAGACTTTTGTGATATTCAATTACATGTAGAGTGGCGTTCACCGGAAAAAATTGAAGGTAAAACACAGCAGGAATTAGGTAATAGTGGTATTTATATTCAAGGAAGATATGAAGTACAAATTTTAGATTCTTTTGAAAATCAAACCTATGTGAATGGTCAGGCGGCTTCTATTTATAAGCAATCGCCGCCATTAGTTAACGCTATGGTGCCCACGGGAGAATGGAACAGTTATGACATTATTTTTAAATCTCCAGTGTTTAATGATGATAAGTCATTAAACACACCTGCTTATATAACATTACTACATAACGGTATTTTGGTTCAAAATCATTTTGAACTGAAAGGTGCCACTGTTTTTATAGGAAAACCGTCATATAAAGCACACGGTTGTGCTCCAATTTACTTACAAGATCATAATGACAAAGTAAGTTATCGAAACATTTGGGTTAGGGAGTTATAGCAATGGTTAACACTATTCGATTTATAAACAGCAAAATAATGTTGGGTTTAGTGGTTATGCTCTTTACGTCAAGTGCTTATACAAGTGAACTCGACGATAAAATAATAGCGATGTCGCAAAACCCAATAGTAACCTCACAAGGCAAAGCCTTATATGAAGAGGTATGTGCTTCTTGTCACTCCAAAGATTTAAGCGGAGCCTCTGGTTTTAACTTAAAAGACGGTGAATGGATACATGGACATAAGCCATCAACGATACTTAGTAATGTTAAAAAAGGCTTTTCAAAAGCAGGTATGCCGAGTTTTAGCGCCGTTTACACTGAGCCTCAGTTACAAGCTATTGTGGCTTATGTGCTATCTAAAAGAGAAGGTTTTGATGGTTTAACCTATAAGATTTATCAAATGGCGAATAGCAATGATAAAGTTATAAGCGATAAAAAATTAATTAAAGAGGGTGAGCTAACGTCAAATTTTGCAGACTTTCAATTACCTGAAATTAAAGATTATGTTCTAGAATTTGAAGGTGATTTTTACACATTGAAGGATGAAGATACTCAAATATGGATCGAGTGGGGAATGCCAATAGATGTAACTTTTGAGATAAATGGTAAAAAAATTGAACGCCTAGGTGAGGGAGATAATCCAACGTGGAAATTAGAACGAGGCAAGCAGCATTTAAAGGTGACTTATTACTCAGGTAAAAATGAATTAAATCGAAGGAATTGGCCATTAATGGTAACCAATGATGATACGACCATTAAGCTATTTCCATTCTCTACTCGTGCTAGACAAATTATGTCAAAGAAAAAGGTACATGTTATAGCAACGAGTAAAACTGTGGTTCAACGTAAAAAAACAACGAAAATTCCAGCGTATTCAATTTCTGTTGGGCTACCTGCAAAGGTAAATTATGCCTTTAATACCCGTCTTTGTGCTGTTGTTGGTTTATGGCAGGGAGATTTGTTAAATGTTGGCCCTAACGTGGGCGGCAGAGGTCAAGATGGCAGCGTGCCGTTGGGCGACTGGGTTTTTCATGCACCTAATTCAATAAAGCATAGTGATTCAGGTAAGGGGCAATGTAAGTATAAAGGTTATAAGCTTGAAAATAACGAACCCGTATTTCGTTATCAGTTAGATGGCGCTGAATATAAACTGTCGGCAAGTGCAAATAATGATCGCGAGATTCAATTTCATTATCAAGTAAATCAGTTAACGGCGCCAACAGTTGCGTTTACTGTACCAAAAATTGACAAACTTACTTGGCATGCATCTTCAGGAAAAGTCAAAAATGAACGCGTTAATATTACACCTGATACTCAAGGTCAATTCACTCTTACTGCACAGATTAATTAATAGAAGAACTTATTATGATGAAAATAAAATCAGTTTTTACCGCTGTCGCTTTGTCTGTAATCGCTTGTTGGACCAATGCACAAAATGCTCCTAAGCACACGTATAAACCCGATGGCTATAGTATAGAGACCATTGAAACACCTAAAGATGTACGCTTTCATGCTACGGGTCTAGATAGCACTAAAGACGGTGTTGTATATATTGCTACCCGTTTTGGCGACGTTTGGCGTTATGACAATGAACAATGGTTTAAATTTGGCGAAGGGCTTCATGAGCCTACAGGTTTACTGGTAGATGATGACGGTTCAATATTAGTTGCTCAAAAACCTGAATTAACTCGACTTAAAGATACTAATAATGATGGTGTTGCCGACGAATATGAGCATGTCGTTGGGGATTGGGACTTCCATGATAACTATCATGAATATACCTATGGCCCAGTAAAAGACAAACAGGGCAATTACTATGGAACGCTTAATTTAAGTCATGGAAATCCTGGTGCTTTTTCACTTGGTGCCATGGGCAGTGCAGGTGGCTACCGAGGTTTTGCTTTTAAAGTAGATAAAGCCGGGGAATTTCAACCTTATGCATGGGGGTTACGCTCACCGGCAGGTATTGGCTCAAGTCCGCAAGGAGAAGTGTTCATTACCGATAACCAAGGCGATTGGGTGCCAACGTCTAAATTACATTTATTGCAAGAAGATAAGTTTTATGGACACCCTGTCTCATTACTAGAGGTAGAAGGTTATACAAAAGAAAGTATTACTAATTTGTCGTTAGAAAAATTAGCGTCAATGAGCGAAAAGCCCGTAGTGTGGATGCCGCATGTAGAAGTGGCCAGTTCGCCGGGTAACCCTGAATGGGATACAACCGCAGGAAAGTTCGGTCCTTTTAAGGAGCAAATTTTTATTGGTGATCAAACTCAGTCTAATGTGTTTAGAGTGATATTGGATAAGGTTAATGGCGTGTATCAAGGTGCCGTTCTTAACTTTATGAATGGTTTTCAAAGTGGCAATATTCGTGTTGATTTTGATAACAAAGGCCAGCTTTGGGTTGGTCAAACTGCAAGAGGTTGGGGCGCTAAAGGCGGTAAGCCATTTGGTTTACAAAAAGTGGTTTGGGATGGCACCAACCCTTTTGAGTTATTAGATATTAAACTGACCAAAACCGGCTTTAAACTTAAGTTTACAGAGAAGCTTGATGCGTCAAGTATTGTTACCGATAATTTTACGGCACAAGAGTGGAACTATCATTATTCAGGGAATTACGGCTCTCCTAAGCATAACCAACAGGCGTTAACAGTGAGAAAGGTAAGCTTATCTAAAGATGGTCGCGAAGTTGACGTTACTTTGCCACTTACGGCGGATAAAGTGGTACAAATTGACTTTACTAAGCTTAAAGATATTAAGGGCAGGCAGGTAAGTGTCGATAAAGTGTATTACACCCTTAATCAACTTATTTCGAAATAAGTCATAGGTATAGGTCCTGTTTATCAATATCAAAATAAGGAATATTTCTATGAAAAGAAAAGTAATACCTCTATGGGTTGTTCTGGCTTGTATTTTTACCTGGGGTGGTGTTTTCGCGAAGCACTCGGTGACGGCCGTTGCTAGTGAAAAGTGGGTCGACTTGCTTGATAAAGATCTCACTCATTGGGATGTTTGGACAGCGGTACCCCATGCTAGCATTAAAACATTGCCGGATGGTTATATCAAAGGTTCAGCTATTGGCTTGAGCGATCCTTATGGCGTTTACAGTACAGAACGAGACGCCGACGGTAATCTGATTATGAAGGTGAGTGGAGAGGTTTACGGTGGGCTAACTTCAAAAGCCGTTTATGAGAATTACCACTTGAGTCTAGAGTTTAAGTGGGGCGAAAAAAAGTGGGCTCCTCGTTTAGACAAAAAACGTGATAGCGGGATCCTCTATCACGCTACGGGTGAGCATGGAGAAATGTGGAAGGTGTGGAAAAAAAGTGTGGAGCTGCAAATCATGGAAGGAGATATGGGCGATCTCTTTTTGCTCGGAGGCCCCTCTGCTCAAGTGCATGTAAATGATGATTTAGTGTGGACACCTGCGGCCGAGGCTCAGTTGCGCAAGGGACATGTCGCTAGAGCGGTACGATCTACGGACATGGAAAGCCCTGATGGCGAGTGGACCCGCATCGATCTTTATGTATTAGGTAATACCGCTGTTCACGTTGTTAATGGGACAGTGGTGATGGTTCTTTTTGACATCAAGCTGGAAGGTAAACCTTTGATTGCGGGAGAGTTGCAACTCCAATCTGAAGGTGCAGAATGTTACTATCGTGATATTCGTATTCGGTCTATTGAAACCCTACCGGACGCAGTAAAGCTGCAGGCTCAGGTTCGTTGAAAAGGGTTAACCTAGACATATATTGTAGTAGCTCAGACCTGATCTGACAGTTACCCATTTTTCAAAGGGTGTTGTCAGTTTAGATTTGAGCTAGATTCTTTTCCGCCCAAACCGTTTTTTCATCAAGCAATGTTTCAAACGGTGTTCGTCCCAAACAGATTTTACCTTGATGAGTTCGATGATTGTTATAGGAATCCATCCAATCGTCCAGATCTTTTTGCAATTCCTCCATCGTCGAATAGAGTTTTTTCCTGAATGTGATTTGGTAAAACTCATTCAAGATCGTTTTATGGAACCTTTCACAGATACCGTTTGTCTGTGGTGACATTGCTTTTGTCTTAGTATGATCAATGTCATTGATTGCCAAATACAACTGATAATCATGATGGTCAACTCTTCCGCAATATTCCGTGCCTCTATTGGTTAAAATCCTCAGCATAGGTAAGTCATGCTGCTCGAAGTAAGGCAATACTTTGTCATTAAGCATGTCAGCAGCCGTAACTGGCGTTTTGGTTGTGTAGAGCTTAGCGAACGTAACTTTGCTGTAGGTATCAACAAAGGTCTGTTGGTAGATACGCCCAACGCCTTTAAGATTTCCCACATAAAATGTGTCCTGTGAGCCAAGATAGCCAGGGTGCTGTGTTTCTATTTCACCACAAGCTTCATCATCGTGTTTTTTCTTCTCTTGCGCCGCAACTTGCGCATCACTGAGGATAATGCCGTCATTGGCTACTTTTTCTTCGAGGGCTTTGAGTCGCTTCTTAAAGTTTTCTAGATTGTGTCGTAGCCAAACTGAGCGCACTCCACTGCCTGAAACAAAAATACCTTTTTTGCGCAACTCATTACTCGTTCGATGTTGGCCGTAAGCAGGATATTCAATTGCTGATTCAATAACAGACTGCTCTGTTGCTTCATTAACGCGATTTTTTAGATTAGGTGTTCGACGACTCTGACTGATCAAAGAATCAATCCCCCCGTCTTCTACAAGTTCCTGATAACGATAAAATGTATCACGAGATACACCCATTACTTTGCAGGCTTTTGATACGTTTCCAAGCTCTTCGGCTAAATTGATTAACCCAGCTTTGTGTTTAATGATTGGATTGCTAGTATGCAACATGAGAGTTACCTTTATTGTTTTGATTTAAAGATTCGACACCTTTATCAAAACGGGTAACTCTCTACTTTTCAAGAAGTAGTGTCAGATCTAGTCGGAACTAATACAGTTAATCATTGTTCTTGATTGAGACCTAACCGCTCTAAAAATAAAGCCCCATATTAGTGGGGCTTTATTATACTGTTTACGCTACTTTCTTAGCCCTAGGTTTTCTTTTAGGCTTTTCTTTTTCAACACTCTGTACGATTTCACTATGTTTGAAATCGTCAACATTGATAGTTCGTAATCGTCCTTTCTCTGTTTCTCTTAAGAGTGTTGCCTGCTCTTCGGTAATCACGCCTAATTCAAGTCCCTTATCGGCTACTTTATGCAATTCGGTAAAAGGCAAATATGTTTTGGCTGCCTTGCATACCTTGTTGTAAATAGGCTCTGCTGCCAGCACATTTTCTAAAGTTTGTTCCAAATCACCCATCAAGCTGCCTTCGACTCTTGATAGATATTGTCCTGAACCTAGTCGACTGCGAGCTTCACCTGGCGTTTGCAACAGGCTGGCTATTTTGTGTTCTATCTCATCTGATGGGCGTTTATATTTTTTCCCAAATGGCATGATGATTAATTTCAGTAACTTACCCATTATTTTTGACGGGAAGTTATCAAATAACTCTTCTAATGCTATTTCTAATTTATGCAAACTATCTTGCATAGCCCAGTGCAGCAGAGGTAAGTCGTCTGCTTTTCGCCCTTCATCATCGAAACGTTTTAATACACAAGAGGTCAGATATAGATAACTCAATATATCACCTAAACGCGCCGAAATGCGTTCACGACGTTTTAACTCTCCGCCTAATACAGCCATTGCCACATCAGATAAAAATGCCATGTTAGTACTGTAACGCTGCATTGAACGATAATAACCAGAGGTTTCGTCATCAAAAGGCGCTTTAGTCAATTGTGCCCCAGTGAGTGAGAACCATAAGCTACGGAAAAAATTACTGAAAGCAAAACCAATATGCCCGAATACGGCTTGGTCGAATTGTTGCAAACTTTCATCTTCGTCTGGGTTATTGGCGGCCAGTAATTCTGTTAATACGTATGGGTGGCAACGCATAGCGCCTTGTCCATAGATCATCATGTTTCGGGTCAGAATGTTTGCACCCTCCACCGTAATGGCTATAGGCGCTCCCTGATAAGCGCGTCCCAAATAGTTGTTTTGTCCTAGCATGATCCCTTTGCCTCCATGAACATCCATGGAGTCATTGACTATTTGGCGCATTTTTTCTGTCAAATGATATTTGCATATGGCAGAGATAACAGACGGTTTTTCACCCAAATCGACTCCTTTGGTTGAAAATGCATTCACAGCGTCCATCAGGTAGGCATTGCCACCTATACGCCCCAGCATCTCTTCAATGCCTTCCATTTTACCTACTGGCATCTTAAACTGACGACGAATGCGGGCATAGGCACCAGTTGCAAGTGCGATACTTTTGGCACCACCGGCTGAGGAAGAAGGTAAGGTAATCACGCGGCCAACAGATAAACATTCAACCAACATGCGCCAGCCTTGACCTATCATTTTGTTGCCACCAATGATGTAATCTAAAGGTACAAAAATGTCTTGGCCTCTAATGGGGCCGTTTTGAAAGGGAACGTTTAACGGAAAATGACGATTGCCAATCTCCATTCCTGCGGTGTCTCTAGGCAATAATGCACAGGTAATCCCTAATTCTTTTTCGTCACCCAATAATCCGTCTGGATCATACATTTTAAACGCTAAACCAATCACAGTCGCCACAGGCGCTAGGGTGATATAACGTTTATCAAAAGTCAGTCGCATGCCGAGTATTTCTTCGCCATTCCACTGACCTTTGCATACTATGCCGCTATCAGGTAATGAGCCAGCATCTGAGCCAGCTTCTGGTCCTGTTAGGGCAAAACAAGGGATTTCGTCTCCAACAGCTAATCTGGGTAAATAGTGATCTTGCTGTTCTTTGGTACCATAGTGTTGTAACAATTCACCAGGACCTAAAGAATTGGGTACGCCGACAGTAGTAGAAAGTACTGCGCTAACACTGGATAGTTTTTGCAATACGCGAGATTGGGCATAGGCAGAAAAATCTAAGCCACCATATTCTTTCTTAATGATCATGGCGAAAAATTTATTGTCTTTTAGATACTGCCACACTTCATTAGATAGGTCCGCATTGACGTGAGTCACTTCCCAGTCATTACACATTTTGCACACTTCTTCTACCGGACCGTCTAGAAACGCTTGTTCTTCACCTGTTAACCGCGCTTGCGGGATATTATGCAGAGTTTGCCAATTTGGATTACCACTAAAAATTTCACCATCCCACCAAACCGTACCGGCGTCTATTGCATCTTTCTCAGTGCTCGACATTTCAGGCATGATTTTTTTGTAGATTTTTAAAAGCGGCTCACTAATGTATTGTTTACGTATAGATTCGATATTGAGGGGCACGGCCACAATTAAAAATGCCAGCCAAGTAAATTCGCCGACTATACCTAATAAGCTTCCGAGCACGAATAGGCAGAAAAGCCCTACCGTTGCATTAAATAACTTCATTCGAAAATAGCTGACTGCTCCAAGCGACGCTATTACATATAAAAACCAAATTAGGATTTGCATAAATTCTCCAATTTTAGAGGTCAGACCAGACTATAAACAGTATAGTTTTACTATGTGAAAATCAAGTTTAAGGATCAGTTTATAGCTTAGGTTTGCATGAACATTTAAAATAACGCTGTATCAATAAAAATGATATCAGAGCAAAGCTAGTATAGGATAGGTGTTGCTATTAGAGTTAGTTTTTTGCTTTAGGGTCGCTATTTTCAGATTTGAAATACTTCAATCGAATTTCACCTTGTTCGTCACCATCTTTAAACTGGGTTAACTTAACTAATTGATAATTAAGTTGTGGCGAAAACCAGGCTATGGTTTCTCTTGATGAATTATTTCGGATTATTTTGACTTTGATCCCTTCAATCATACCAAAGGGCAAGTCGAGTTGTTCTTTACCCACGACTTTTAATTCATAGTGTCGTAGTTCACCTCTGTTATTAATAACATCATATTCAAATTCACGTTTGCCTGAGGCTAGTTTTAACTGTACGTCTAAGCGATAAAGTTGGTTATCAAGTTGCCCCGACCAATTAATTGGCTGTGCTTGATTGATAGTGACTGAGGATTTTTCGTTATCAAAGTGAATTTTAGTGCTTTTATTTGACCCGGTGCCACTGCGGCTATAAGCGTACGTAAGGGGGTGTAATTGGGAATTATTGAATGAAAAAAAACTTGTTTCTGAACGAATGTCTGATAAAAAGAAAGCAGACACTTTAGAGTAATAATCTAATCTGTAGAGATCGTTTTTATCCGCTTTTAGGACTAGCTTTGCCTTGCCTAAACTTCTATTAAATCGATACACTAGGTATTCCGCTTCAAAACCCACTAGCTGATCTGTGTCTGCATAAGCGCGTTTATTTGCGCCAAAGGTCAGCCCTAAAAGTAAGGTTAGTGATAAAAGAACAATAGACTTATTCAATCGCATAACCCTCTTCAGCTAATATTTGGTTGTCTAATACTGCTCTATTATTGATCATTTTTAGCCTATCTTCACAAAACCATTTGATTACTAAAGGGTACATTTGACGCTCTTGTTGTTGCACGCGTTCAGCCAACTCTGCGACATCTTGTTGTTCAAACACTGGTACTTTGGATTGTAACACTACCGGGCCACCATCTAACTCAGGTGTCACAAAGTGCACTGATGCCCCGTGCTCCTTATCTTTGGCATCAATTGCTCTTTGGTGTGTATGCAAACCCTTGTACTTAGGCAACAAAGAGGGATGAATGTTCAACATCCTACCTTGAAAGTGCTCAACAAAAGAAGGGGTTAGAATACGCATAAATCCAGCTAATACAATGAGATTCGGATTGAATTCGTCAATGCAATTAGCCATTTTGGCGTCATATTCTTCCCTGCTATCAAAGTCTTTATGATCAATATATATGGCTGGGATCCCCGCATTTTCCGCACGAGTTAGCCCATAGGCTGTTGGATGGTTTGCTATAACCGCGGAGATTTTAGCGTTAATTTTCTGTTGAGAAATGTCATCGATGATTGCTTGCAAGTTAGAACCATTGCCCGAAACCAAAACTACAATAGACTTTTGCGCTAGTTGCTCAGCCACTTAATTGATCTCTACCTGTTGTTCGGAATCACTCTTCTCGATATGACCAATCTGCCAGGCGTTTTCACCAAGATCCTTCAAGATATCAATCGCTTGGGCAGCTTTATCACTAGGTAATGCAATGATTAAACCTACACCACAATTAAAGGTGCGATACATTTCATGGGTGGTTACATTGCCTTTTTCTTGTAACCAATTAAATATTGCTGGCCACTGCCAACTCGCTCCATCAATCACAGCTTTGGTGCCCTGAGGTAACACTCTTGGAATATTTTCCCAGAATCCACCACCAGTAATATGAGATATAGCGTTAACCTGAACTTGTTCTAATAAAGTCAGCACGTTTTTGACATATATGCGCGTTGGTTCAAGTAAGTGTTCTGACAACGCCTTACCTTCAAGGGTGTCACTTGTATCACTTTCAGATACTTCAATGATTTTACGTATTAAAGAATAGCCATTAGAGTGAGGTCCTGATGAGCCAAGGGCAATTAGCGCATCGCCATGAGCAACTCGCGAACCATCAATTACATCATCTGCTTCAACTACACCTACGCAAAATCCCGCTACGTCATAGTCTTCACCATGATACATGCCCGGCATTTCTGCGGTTTCTCCGCCAATGAGTGCACAACCTGATAATTCACAGCCTTTGCCAATACCAGTCACGACTTCTGCGGCTGTATCAATATTTAACTTGCCGGTGGCGTAATAATCGAGGAAAAACAAAGGCTCAGCGCCTTGCACTATTAGGTCATTCACACACATGGCCACCAAATCGATACCAATTCCTGCGTGTTGTTTTAAGTCCATAGCCAGTCTGAGTTTTGTACCTACGCCGTCTGTGCCAGATACGAGAAGAGGTTTTTTATATTTTTCTGGTAATGCACACAAAGCACCAAAGCCACCTAATCCACCTTTGACTTCAGGTCTGTGCGTTTTTTTTGTGACCGATTTAATTCTTTCGACTAGCTGGTTACCTGCATCAATATCAACCCCAGCGTCTTTGTAACTTAGTGATGATTTTTTATCGCTCACGTTATTTCCTCAATCTCAATTATGGCCGCAAAAAAAGAGCGCAGATTTTAGCAGCTTGCACAAATAATACCAATGACAGATATTGACATATATGCGCAAATTACACTGAAAATATTATTTTTAGGTGGTTTGAGTATATAGTTCGATAAACAATTGATGAATTTTGTTCGCAAATAAAAGACAATAGTGTTTAGAAATTTTAAAAAAATATGTTTTGAGGAGAATTGGCCCTGATGCCAATAAAAATAAACCCTGTGTTACTAGTGTTATTGCTTGTGTGGCTAGTCAGCTGGCAGAACGTTAAAGCAGCGGTTATAGAAGATTTATACGATGCTAAAATAGCTGTAGATAATCAGTCTCAGACCACACAAAATAATGCGTTTAGTCTTGCCCTAAAACAAGTGCTTGTTAAAGTGCGGGGGAATACTGACTTATTATCTAATCAAAAAATTAGAAGTGCATTGACAAAGGCTACACGTTTTGTCAGGTCATACAGTTATGAAAAAGTAGAATCACAGTTATTTTTGGTGATAAGTTTTGATCCCCAAAGAGTGGAAAACGCTATTCGAAACGCAGGTTTTCCCGTTTGGGATAAAAGACGACCTGATTCTTTAATTTGGTTAGCGATCCAAACTTCGGGTGATTCACCCAGACAAATGGCAACCCATGCCGAATTCTCAGACATCTATCAACAATTAAAGGTTCGCGCGGCGCAAAGGGGTATTAGCTTAATGTTTCCTTTATGGGATCTTGATGATATTCAAACGTTGCGAGTGTACGATATTTGGGGTGGTTTCAGTACTCAAATATCTAAAGCCAGTGAGCGTTATGTTGTTCCTTCGATTCTGTCAGCAAGAATTTACCCATCTACAATTAGTCAAGCATCAGATAGCAGTCAAAATAGTGGCAAGGCGGCGTTATCATGGTCAGCCGATTGGACCATGTTAGAAGGAGGCGGATTATTGGCTGGACAAGTCCAAGGTGATAGCCAGTTAAATATTGCAGAACGCCTGATAGATGCCTTAGCGGATCAGTTATCTTCGAAATATGCTATTGATCTTGCTCAAATTGACCGCTCGGATTCTAAAGTTCAAATAGTCGTCAACAATATAGACTCCCTTAATTATTATAGTTTGGCGTTAAGGTCATTAGAAAACATGAGTGTGGTTAATGACGTTATTTTGATTAAACAGCAAGGCTCAAGAGCAACCTTTGAATTGGATTTATTAGGTGACATTGAAGACTTAACCAATGCCCTAAGTTTGGACAGTAAGATTAGACCAGTAGTTGATGATTTTGGTCAGCCTATACTTGGTTTGGAGTTCTTTTGGGTCAAGTAAGTAATCAACTGACATTGCCAATTGGTTTAAAAGATACAGAATCATTTGCCAGTTTTATTCCCGGTAAAAATGCGCAAGTTTGTAGCCACTTAACCGAGTTGTTTAGGCAATTTGAAACGGATAAGCACACGAATTGGCTAACCTATTTGTTTTCTGATTCTGGTTTGGGGAAAAGCCATTTGTTGTATGCTACTTGCCAACAGGCGGAGCTAGCTGGGCAGAGTAGTGTCTATTTGAGCTTCAACGAAAAACAACAGATGTCACCTGATGTGCTTCAAGGTCTTGAGCAATACCGCTTAATTTGCTTAGATGATATTGAAAAATTACAGGGTGACAGTGGCTGGCAAATAGCAGTATTTGATTTAATCAATAAAGTCAAAGAACAAAATGACAGCTGCTTGGTGATTACAGGTAATCAACCGCCGAATCAATTAACATTAGAGTTGCCAGATCTCATCTCTAGACTTTCTTGGGGCACAAGTTTCCAGCTATATTCATTGACTGATACACAACGGCAAGAGGCTTTAATCGTTAAAGCCCAGCACCGGGGATTGAACATGTCGAAAGACGTGGCGAAATACCTCATCAATCATTGGCAACGAGATATGCCAGCCTTGATTGAATCACTGGATATTCTAGATCAGCAATCAATGCAGCAACAACGCAAATTAACCATACCTTTTGTTAAGGCTATTTTTGATTTTTAGGTTTCAGGCTTTCAAACGCTTGTTTTTCTTCTTGTAGCTCTTCTTTTAATTTGCGAATACCCAAGCCAAGTTCACGTCCTCTAATACGCGCATAAAAGCTACAACCAGTAAATAATAAGCAACACAATATAATTTCAATTAAAGCGTATAACCTTTCACCCTCAACGGCATAAACTGCGGTTAAGCCATGTAACAAATAATACATGACGATAAAATTGGTCCATGCATAGGTATAGGGTTTTCCTGCTATTAGCCCTTTAGCAGGCAATAAGATAGGGACTATCCAAAATAATACAGTAAACACAGTAGACGTGGGCTTATCTATAGTTAATACAAAATGCCAAACCACTAACCAAACAATTAATAATAAATAACTGCTTAAAGTTAGTTTTCGAAAAAAAGTGCTGCTAAATGTCATGTTAGTTAACCTGAGTTCGGGTAAAAATGTTGAAGGGTCAATTTTTCTTTAACTATTAAAGTGAAATTTTACCTTATTGTTTTCGATACTATATTTTAAGGGTAAGTACTGATAGGACTATTGCTATCAATGCACCTGTTATAGGGCTAAGCAGTGTAAACCAATGAAAAACACCGCAGTAACGCCAGTTCTAAGTGGTGTTACTTATCAGCAATTCAGGTCAGTTCCCCAGCTTCGCTGCTAATGTCGCTAGTCTTCTACCTTGTTCAATACACAATTTTTGTTCTTCTGTGGTGAGTTTGTTTTTACTGTCGCCTTGGGCTAAATGTGTCACGCCATAAGGACTTCCACCAGACCGAGTGGTATGTAACTCAGGGTTAGAGTAGGGGAGTCCACACAAAATCATGCCATGGTGTAGTAAAGGTATCATCATAGTTAGCAGGGTTGTTTCTTGGCCGCCATGCATACTCGATGTTGATGTGAAAACACAAGCAGGTTTGTTTTCTAATGTGCCGGCTAACCACTGCGCGCTGGTATCATCTAAAAAGTATTTTAAAGGCGCAGCCATATTTCCGAAACGGGTTGGGCTACCTAGCGCCAATGCACAACAGTCATCTAAGTCTTGTTTTACAACATAAGGGTCACCTGAATCAGGTACAGCATTTTGTATGTCAGTTAAATTGTTACTTACTTCAGGCACGCAGCGTAAGCGAGCTTCAAGGCCTACTCTTTCAACACCCAGTGCAATGCTGTTTGCCATCGCTTGTGTAGCACCATGGCGACTGTAATACAAAATCAGTACCACTTGACTCATAAAATATCCAAAACAGATTCGGGAGGGCGACCAATTGCGGCTTTACCCTTGCATCTCACTATTGGTCGTTCGATCAATTTGGGGTTATTTACCATGGCCTCTATGAGATACGCTTCGGATAAGGTGGCATCCGCTAAATTGAGGGATTTGTATGTGTCTTCCCCTTTTCGCATTAATTGTCTGGCTGAAGAAAAGCCTAATTGGGAAATAATTTGTGCTAGTTCATCTGCACTTATGGGCGTTTTCAAATATTCAATAATGTGCGGTTCAAAGCCTTTGTCATTTAGTAATTGCAGGGTTTGACGGCTTTTTGAACATCTAGGATTATGTAATATGTTTAAATCAGACATAAATTTTTTTCACTTCGAATAAGATTTAGTATTGAGACGTAGTATTCTACATTTTATTTAATGGGTTACGAGAGTAACGCACATTTAGGACGTTGTTATTTTGAAAAAAATTGTCATTATTTTGGCTGCGTTAGTAGCTTTGGTATTAGGTTTGTGGACTCAGCAAGCGTTGAAAGTCGATTTTACATCTGTTGATGGAAATGGCTATCGTTGGAGTAACCCCCAAGGAAAATGGAAAGTTGTCAATTATTTTGCGGAATGGTGTGCACCCTGTTTACGAGAAATGCCGGAATTAAACCATTTCTACCAACTACATAAGAATGAGATAGATATTTTTGCTGTGAGTTTTGATCCATTAAGTAGCGACAAACTTATTGTGCTGCAACAGCAATATAATATCCAGTTTCCGGTCATCGATGAGATTCATTCTATGCCATGGGACCAGCCACCCAACAGTTTGCCGACCACTTATATTCTTGATGCCGACGGCAAAGTGCAACAACAACTAAAAGGTGAACAAAGTGCCGAAAAACTGCTGCAAACCATCAATTTATTAAAGGGTTTGTAAGCGCTCCTGGGCGGTTCTAAATTGTTCTATTCTGGCTCTAATGCGTTGCTGTTCAATTTTGCGGTCATTTGCATAGTTATAGGCAGTATGTAATTCGTCAATCGCTCTTGGGTAAGATGCGACTAAGGCAAACAATTCGGCCTTTACCTGATGCATCTCTAGTTTCTGGCCACTACTTTGGTAAGCGTCTGAGAGCAAATTGTAGGCTAACATGTTATCGGGATTGACGAGTAAATAGTCCCTTAATAGTGATGTTGCTTTTTCAAAGTTTCGTGTTTTGATTAGGACATTCGCCAAGTTCAAAGTTAAAACCCTGTTGAAAGGTGCGTGGGAAATCTGCGCCGATAATCTGTCGATAGCTTTTTGTTGCTGATTCATTTCAATCGCAATATCAGTGTAGGTATCTAGGTAAAATAAGTTGTCTGGACTTTTTTCTAATAATCCGTCAATCAATTTTAAGGCGGGTTCAAATTCTTCATTGGCTAAATAAGACAAAGCTAAACCATATTCAGCCGCCTGTTTAAAAACATAACGTTGTTTTTTAAGTAAATCAGAAAAGTATTCGATATTACGTTTGGGATTAGCGTAATAGCGAGCTAAAATTCTCGATTTTGCTAAATGAAAAGTGATACTTTCAGGTATATCCCGTGGTCTAAAAGACGCGGCTCGTGTCCGTGCATCGGCAATCCGTGATTCCGGTAAAGGGTGAGTTAGTAAAAACGCTAACGGAGTTGATTTAAGGCGATTTTTTTCAGCCAAAATGCCGAAAAAACTGCTTGCACCATTCGGGTCAAAACCCGCTTCAGCTAAAATTTTAATACCTACTCTGTCTGCTTCTTGTTCATTTTGTCTAGTGTAATTGATGGAGGATTGTGCCGATGCTGCATTTGTTACTGATATCGCCGCCATGCCCGCTTCTGGATTAGCTACAGCTAGCAGGATACTGCCTAGTAGACTGGCTATTTGTAAAGGTGATGATTTTTGCCGTGCTTCGATACTTCGGGCGATGTGCCTCTGTGTTACGTGACTGACTTCATGAGCCAATACAGAGGCTAGTTCAGACTCGTTTCTGGCGTTAAAAATAAGTCCAGTATGTATGCCGATATGACCACCAAAAAACGCGAAGGCATTGATTTCCGGACTATTAATAATAAAAAATTTATAGGGAAATTTTACATTGTCTGCCTGTGCTACCAAACGATTACCAAGATCTTGGATGTACTCATCCAACAATGGATCATTAATAATAGGGGCTTGACCACGAAGCTGACGCATCAGTGCATCACCAATTAAGACCTCTTTATCTAGGCTAATTGCGCTAGACGCCACTACGCCTATTTCCGGTAAGTCATTTTTTTTATTTGCTGCGCTAACAGACATGGTGCCTAAAAGGAAAATGCTTAAGGCAGAAATAACGGTGTTAGCAATAGGTTTTATCATAGATTACGTCTAATTTAAGGTTATTAATTTTCATGACAGTATGGATTAGTTAATACTGCTGTTTATTATGGATCAATTTGCAGTCCATTAGTTCAATTTTACCTAAGCATTAGGCCGTTTTAATGGTTTTTAATTGTTGTTCAATAGACAAAAATACCTCTTGAATAGACTGCCCACTATTCTCAACAACTTGTAACGATGTGCTCAATAACTCAAGTAATTGTTCGAGTAACATATGGGCATACTTGAGTAATTCCATATCAGCCTCATCACCGCAACGAATCGTCACGCTCATAAAGTCGCTAAGTTTTGGGATACTAAGTAAAGGACCTAAACTGCTGGGATTAAATTCCTTAAAGGGGGAATTACAGTCAAAAGGTTTAATCATGGCCTGAGGTTCGTCGTTAACAACAGGAAAACAATGTAAATCAAATGCGTATTGATTACAGTGCGTTTTAAGCACTATAGGTGGTTTACCTTGCTTACAATTGGTTAAATTCCAATTTTTTTTATTCAGCAAATATTTAATATTGTTATCAAACCCATCGGTAAAGGTCCCTTCAAGCTCTAATAATTTATTGGCTACGATTTGAAAATGATCGGGGATCTCTCCTAAATTAAGGGATTTTTTCAGCTGTAAAATAGCTTTTACGTTACCAAAATGACTTGTCCAATCTAATTGCAAAAACAACCTCTCTTTTATTTGTGTAATCTACTCTTATCGCTATTTGATTAGCCTAGGGTTGTGCAATAATGTCCCCATCATATAGATGAAATTCAACTTTCACCAATCTATAAGTTGGTGATACCCAATTAATAACAAGGACCATAGATGTTAACCGTTTTTGAACGTTGGTATAAGCGAAAATTTTCAGATCCCGACTCAATGATGCTGTTGTTGCTGTTACTTATCAGTTCATTGTTATTGGCGGTTTGGGGCGGCATTTTAATGCCCGTTATAGTGGCCGCTGTTATCGCGTATTTGTTAGATTGGCCAGTTGTACAATTATGTAAATTAGGTTTATCTCGTGGCTACACCACAGTATTAGTGTTATTTGCCTTTATTAGTGTCTCAATTTTGACCTTTGTAGGACTAGTACCTGTTGTTGCTCAACAGAGTATTAATCTGATTAAAGAAATGCCACAAATTTGGCAACAAGGCCAAGTGTGGTTATTAACCTTACCTGAAACTTATCCAGATCTTGTGCAGTTGACGCAAATTCAAGATGTATTGGATAGCATAAATGAAAGGGTTGTGGTGCTTGCCGAGCAATTATTGTCTGCGTCATTCAGTTCTTTGGGAGGCTTAGGTGCCCTGCTAATCTATATGATTTTAGTGCCTTTGATGGTCTTTTTTATGGTGAAAGACAAAGCTATGCTGGTAGCGAATCTTTCGGCATTATTACCCAGCGAACGTCGTCTCATTAAACAAGTGGGTTCTGAAATGAACTTACAAATAGCCAACTATATTCGTGGAAAGGTAATTGAAATTGTGATTGTGGGTACAGTATCGGCAGTGACTTTTGCGTTTATGGACTTACGTTATGCGCTGCTACTAGGCGTGTTGGTCGGTTTCTCAGTACTGATCCCCTATATAGGTGCGGCTGTGGTAACTATCCCCGTAGCGATAGTGGCTCTGTTTCAATGGGGACTGACCCCCGATTTTTGGTATTTGATGATTGCTTACGGCATTATTCAGGCCTTAGACGGCAATGCGCTTGTTCCTATATTGTTTTCAGAAGCGGTAAGTCTGCATCCGGTGTATATTATTATTGCGGTGTTATTCTTTGGCGGATTGTGGGGGTTTTGGGGCGTATTCTTTGCTATCCCTCTAGCAACGTTAGTGAAAGCTGTGGTAAATGCGTGGTCAAGTCCCAAAGAATTAGAGCCTGAAATTTAGTCTAAAAGGAGCCGAATCGTTTCGGCTCCGAGTTAACTAGGCGTTAGTTGGTAGACACTAGAAACTAGACACTAGAAACTAGTAGGTAGTAATTAGTGGATAGTAGGTAGTCGCTAGTAATTAGTTTTGTAAATAGGCCAAAACCACTTCGTGATGGGTTTTGGTTTTGAATTTATCAAATACATGTTCAATTTTTCCGTTTTCATCAATCAAAAACGTAATACGATGTATGCCGTCGTATTCTTTACCCATAAATTTCTTTAATCCCCAGACGCCAAATGCATCGGCTACTGCATGATCTTCATCAGACAAAAGTGAAAAGTTGAGGTTTTCTTTCTCAATAAATTTCGGCAGCCTTTTAACAGCATCAGGGCTCACTCCTAATACTTCAACGTTGAGTGCAGCCAATGATGTTTGGCTGTCTCTTAGACCTTGCGCTTGAATAGTACAGCCAGGGGTCATGGCTTTAGGGTAAAAATAAATCAATACTTTTTTACCCTTAAAGTCGCTTAACGACACTGTTTGGTTGTTTTCATTTGGTAAAGAAAATTGCGGAGCAAGATCACCCGCTTTAAGCATTTGCATAAAAATAGCCTTAAATTATTTGTCTAATCAATAGTACAAGGGTTTTAATGATTTGGTTTAATTGAACCTAATAAGTGTAGTGGTTGTAACAATTCTTGAAGTGCATACTCAATTTTTTCAACTTCGAGCTCGTGAGGGATTGAAATCACCATTTTGCACTTCATGGGTTTTTCGTTGGTGGCGTCATTTTCGTCTTTATCTAGAAACTTTAATCTGAATGCGCTAACAGAAATATGATGCTGATTGAAAAATTCAGTGATTTGATCTATCAACCCAGGTGTACTTTCACCACGAATGATAACATCCGCTAAGTGTTCGAGATTTTGTTTGCAATGTTTTTTGGTGCGTTTCATCATCGACAATAAATTGTGCTTCTGACAAGTTTGTGGCAATAAACACTCTGCTTGGGTTATCGCACTTTGACTACCTTCGATAATCATAGTCAGGGAAAAGTCTTGGCCATAAATGGCTTGGCGACTATCCAAAATATTGCATCCCACCCCAGTTACTGTGTCTGCCAAAGTGCTCAATACGCCAAATTGGTCTGAACCTAGTATGGTAATGATAAGTTGCTGCTGCATTTTTAACCAAATCGTTGCTTTAAAATTGGCTATAACATACATGATTGTGGGTGGGTTGATCCAGTTTCAATTCTAATCTGCTAAATGCACCATTCAATGCTTGTTTTTAGGGGGCCAGATCTTTACCATTAGGCGCTAATTTTTGGGGAGTGCACATGTTTACTGGCAGTTTTGTGGCGTTAATTACGCCAATGTATGATAACGGTGAAATAGATTATCCGTCATTGAAGGCGCTCGTTGATTTTCATATTCAAAATGGGTCTCATGGCATAGTGTCTGTTGGTACCACTGGTGAGTCTGCGACTTTACCCTTTTCTGAACATATTGAAGTAGTCAAACGCACTGTAGAGTATGCCCAAGGGAAAATACCTGTCATTGCTGGAAGCGGCGCTAACTCGACCTCAGAAGCCATCTTTTTGAGCGAACAAATGTCTAATACTGGCATTGAAGGGTTTCTAAGTGTTGTGCCTTATTACAATAAGCCACAACAAAAAGGTTTAGTCGCGCACTTTAAGGCCGTAGCTGATTCGACTGACTTACCGGTATTGTTATACAACGTGCCTAGCCGCACAGTGGCTGACATGTTACCGGAGACAGTGGCAGAGTTGGCTAGCCATCCCAAGATTGTTGGCTTAAAGGATGCGACAGGTGATATTGCGCGCTTAAAGGCAACACAAAAACTTGTCTCAGAGGATTTTGTATTATTAAGCGGTGATGACTTAAGCGGTTGTGAGTTTCTTGCGAATGGTGGACATGGGGTCATTTCTGTGACCGCTAATATTGTGCCAAAACAAATGGCTGATATGTGTAATGCGGCTTTGGCGAAGGATTTCCAGTTGGCAGAAAAAATAGATAAACAAATTTGTGGTTTACATAGTGCGTTGTTTATCGAGCCGAACCCTGTGTTACCCAAGTGGGCGTTATACAAAATGGGGCTGACTAATTCAGCTTTTTTACGATTACCTCTAGTTGAATCGGAACTAGCTAGCCAAAATCGTATCGAACAAGTCATGCGCAGTTCTGGCGTATTATCTTAAGGAGATAGCATGACCTATAAGTTTCAACTAATTGGTGTGATAACAGCCACAGTATTATCCGCCTGTAGTTCATTAGAAGAAAGAGAAATAGCCAGTGGTTCATTTGAATATATCAAAGAGCAACCAGGCCAAAAAATTAAAATTCCAGAAGATGTGGATCAGCCAAAATTTAATGATTCCTATAAACTCCCTGATTTAGGTGAAAATGCACCACTGACTGCCATGGGCAAAAAATTGAGTGTGTTATCACCTTCCTTGGTGTTGCCAATTGTGGCTGGCTCCCATATAGAAGAAGGCTCAAAAAACGCGACTGTTTGGTTCGACCAAGTAGATGATGCCGTTCCTTTAGATACTGCAGTCTGGAATTCGTTGATCCGCTTTTTAGAAACTGAGGGGATTGGCGTTGAGATGTTTGACAAAGATAACCAACGTTTGATCACAGACTGGATGGTTTGGGATGAGAGTCAATACAATAAATGGTACAGCTGGTCTAAATCAGAACGTACTGTTGGCCAACGTTTTGAATTTTCATTACAGAAAAAGACCCACGGTAGGTCTGCGGCACTCAGTGTCGATTTAGTTGAATACAAAGAAAAATTGGATCCCGAAAGTTCAGAGATAACCCAAGCAAAAGATAAAAGACGTAACGAAATTGATGTGCTCAATAAAGTCGTTAAGCACTATGAATTTGAAACACAAGTCGCTAGCGTTAAACGTTATCGTCAAATTCGAGAGGGTTTGCCGATGGAATTAGGCTTTGATAGTGACGGGGAACCAGCATTTGTTGTGGCTGCCGATTATGAAGTCACTTGGCCAAGATTGTTACTTGTGTTGAGAAAGTTAGGTTTTGATGTAAAAGATTTTGATAAATCAAACGGCTTGTTGTTTGTTAAATATAATGGCTCTGAAGATGGTTGGTGGAGCAATATCTGGTCAAGTGATAAAAATCAGTTTGATTTAGACATCGAAGAATATCGCATCAAAGTGGTAGCTGTGGGGCAGAAAACTTCAATCACATTATTAGATAATGAGAGCAAACCTTTCTTAGTGAATAAACTAACAGATTTGTACCCCAAGTTTTCGAAGACCATGTCGGCTGACGATCTAGATATTTAGTTGAGTTGTCTCTGGTTGTTAGCGCAGCCAGAGCAGTTTTTCACAGTAAGCATTATTCACGTTTTCTACATTCTTCACATTAAGGAGTTGGCATTGTATGTCGATTGCGGATTCAATTTTATCGGTTAACAATGACCTGCCTATTCGTACAGATTTACCGGTACATAGCGGAAAAGTACGCTCTGTTTATTGGTTAACTGAACAAGACAGTCGCCGTTTAATTGAAAACAAAGCCTATCCTGTGCCTATTGATACACCATTAGCCATAATGGTCATCAGCGACCGGATCTCCGCCTTTGATTGTATATGGCACGGTGAAGGTGGCATGTTAGGCGTACCAGGAAAAGGCGCCGCGTTAAATGCGATTTCTAATCATTGGTTTAAGTTATTTAAACAACAAGGTTTGGCCGACAGTCATATTCTGGATATTCCCCATCCTTTTGTATGGATTGTACAAAAGGCACAACCCGTGATGATTGAAGCGATTTGCCGCCAATACATCACAGGTTCTATGTGGCGGGCTTACGAAAAAGGTGAAAGGAATTTTTGTGGTATTCAACTTGAAGAGGGGCTCACTCAAGACAGTAAATTAGCCAATTTATTGATGACCCCTTCAACAAAAGGTATTTTAAAAGGCATTCCTAATGTACCTGAAGCCGACGATGTGAATATTACTCGGCAAAATATCCTAGATAACCACCATGCTTTTAACTTTAAAGCGCAAAGTGATGTGTCACTGTATGAAAAACTACTCACTGAAGGTTTTGCTTTAATTAGTCAGGCTTTGGCACAGTTGGGACAAGTGTTTGTGGATACCAAGTTTGAATTTGGTTATGTCAAAGATTTAGATGGCAATAACAAGTTGATTTATATGGATGAAGTGGGCACGCCAGATTCATCTAGAATTTGGGATGCACAGCAATATGCGCAGGGTAGGGTAGTTGAAAATTCTAAAGAAGGATTTCGGCAATTATTGTTAAGTCATTTCCCTGATCCTGATATTTTACTAAATAAAGAGCGTATGCCAGAGCGCCAAAATTTGGCTAGAGATAATGCGTTACCAGAAGAGGTATTGATGCAGGTTTCGAAAACTTATATTGATATCGCCGAGAAAATAACTGGAAAAACGCTAATACTGAGTAGCAACCCTAAAGAAGAAATTATCCAAATCTTGAAAAGAGATTACCAGTTAATTGATTAATAACACCGCTGCATTTTAGTGCTGTAATAAATTTAATATGTTCCCAAGTTCAGCTTATTTAATACTGATAGTGGAATCGCGAATAACCAGCTCACCGTCAACGATCCGGGCTTCGTCTTCGCCCATTGGGGGTATCCCTGACTTTTTGTTTTTGAGTCTTTTAATTAACATACTGGCTGCTTGGTAACCAATGGACAGAAGCGGTTGACGCATAGTAGTAATATGGGGCCAAACTTTAGTGGTGATAGAAATGTCATCGATGCCACAAATAGATATGTCATCTGGCACACGTAGACCTTGACTCTGTATTTGGTATAAAACACCGACTGCCATTTCATCATTAGCAGAAAATATTGCTGTCGGTCGCGGGGTTTTATTAAGTAACACAGAGGCTGCATCAATACCTGATTGATAAGTATAATAACCTTGCACTATTAATGCTTCATTTACGTCTAGGTTTGCCTCTTTAAACGCTTTTCGGAAACCTGTTTCACTGCGTCTTGCTGACTCTTGATCGGGGTGACCAAGAATAAAAGCGATGTCTTTATGACCCAATGTTATTAGATACTTGGTCATCTCATAACTGCCCTTAGTCCCATTAAACACAATAGATTCACCACTTTGGAAATCCTTAGGGGCGATTTTGATGTAGTTAATGTTTTTAGCATCTAACATTTCAAGTAATTCTACTTTGTCGCATAAAGGTGGCGTTAAAATAAAACCATCTACAAGGGTGTTTTCAATGAGCATTTCAATTTCTTTTGCTAAGCTTTGAGAACGGTAGCTACAGTCATAGACGAATAGCCCCATTTGTTCTTCAGTACAACTCTGCAAAATTCCTTCCTGTAGCTTCATCAAATAACCTGGGCTTGGGTTATCTGATAATAAAGCAATAAAAAAGGAGCGGTTTTTGGCGAGAGCCATGCCTAAGGGATTACGTTTAAAGCCTAATGCTGCGATTGATACTTGTACTTTGTTTCTGGTTTCTGCACGGACGTTAGCTTCTTGATTAATGACTCTTGAAACCGTTTTCTTTGAAACACCCGCGTGTTTCGCTACATCAGTAATGGTTGCTGATTTCATTCAAGAGTCATCCGTTTTGGTCAAGTGGTAAGGGAAAGGTGTCGTTATATTTTATCTATATTTACACTAGATAAGTGAACTATTGCACTAAGTCCTACTATTTCTAAACATTTTAACTCATCCACACTTTCGCCGATTGGGTTTATTTATAGATGTTGTTGATACCGGTGTCAATAACCATGATCGCGAATATTAGCGATAAAAGGGTAACTCTCCATTGGTTGCCTGTGTTTGTATTGCAATACTGGCTGTAAAAGCCGGCTCAGTGGTAAGGTTAAGATGCACATATTCTAAGCCTTTGCTAGCTGTGAGTATTATAAATCCTTAGGTTCACTCGACTGTGTGCATCTATGTCCTTAGTAAAATGATTTAAAATAGTGATTCAGTTAAATAAATAAGCAAAACAATGTACTGAATAAATTTTATTGTATTTATATTTGACACCGGTGTCACCCAATGTATTATTCGAACTGAATGTTGCCTAAGTGTTAAATGAATTTACTTTTGGTGGGTTTTTGAGCGTTTTCGATTTTTGGAGTTAATTTAAAATATTATGATTGCTATTAAGAGTGTAGTTTGTGGTTTGCTAGTAGCCAGCTTGGCTCCTTCGGTGCTAGCCGAAGAGGTGTCGTTAATCGACCCTCAGCTTAGCCAATTTCAAAATGTATATGCTTATGGTAAAGCTGAAGTGGTTGGCGATGTGATTGAGCTTAACTCAATTGGTAATTTCTTTTTATTGACCCAAAAAACCTACAAAAACTTTGTGTTTAAAGCGGAAGTGAAAATGCCTGCTGTAACGGAATACTCTAATTCTGGCATTATTTTTCGTGCACAGCTCAAACCCACACAAGATGGCTACCATGAAGCCGCAGGGTATCAGGCTGAAGTGGATCCATCGGCGCGTAAGTGGAGTGGGGGATTGTACGATCAAGCAAGACGTGATTGGTTATATCCAACTCATGCAACACGTTCTCATCCAGATCATCATTTTATTCGCAGTGTTTTAAGTGAGTGGACAGAACAACAAGGCAATGCTTATAAACCCGGAGAATGGAATCAGTATCGTATTGAGTGTAGGGGCAGCAATATTAAAATTTATTTAAACGATATTTTAACTACCCATGTAATAGATACTAAAGATGCTGAAGGACTCATTGGACTGCAACACCATGGTAGCAAAAAACTACAAGACACGGGTAAAACCGATAACGTGGTGCGCTTTAGAAATGTAACTATAAGAGAATTGGATTAGCTATGAAAAATATTACTGGATGGGCGGTATGTTCACTGTGTTTGATTGTAACTAGCTCGTTGACTATGGCGTCGCAAGATAGCGTAAAATCAAAAAATAAGGGAGACCGCCCTGGTCATGTTATGACTGCGCCTTTGGCTCCTGAGGAAATTCCACCTGCACCCATTTTGACAGTGCCACAGGCCTTATCGTCGATGCAAATACAACCGGGCTTTGTACTGGAAAACGTCGCGGCTGAACCTTTAGTGGCGAGTCCTATCGATATTGCCTTTGATTCAGATGGGCGTATTTGGGTAGCTGAAATGTTGACCTTTATGCCGGATCTTGATGGTAATAATGAAGAACTTCCAGAAGGAAGCATTGCCGTTTTACAAGATACTGATGGTGACGGTCAAGTCGATAAACGCACCGTTTTCCTTGATAACGTCATACTGCCTAGAACAGTGTCTATGGTAAAAGGTGGGATCTTATATGCCGACCAAGAACAGTTATATTTTGCTGAGGTGCTCGCTGGTGACAAACTTGGCCTACATGAAGTGGTCGACCCTACTTACGCCGAAGGCGGCAATATAGAACACAAACCAAACGGTATGTTGTATGCCCTTGATAATTGGTATTACAACACAAAAAGTAACCGTAAATACCGAGTATTAAACCTAAACGCTGCTGTACCTGCAGGTGCTGAAGAAATTTATCGAAATAAATATTGGAAAATGGTGGTTGCTACGACCGACTTTCGCGGTCAGTGGGGGTTAAGCTCTGACGACTACGGGCGTTTATACCACAATGGTAACAGTTCACCTGCACAAGGGGAGTATTTACGTCCAGGCTCGTTGATGAAAAACCCCGGTTTCCAAAAGCCAGTTAAAGCAAATAATATTGGCACTAAACGTGTCTACCCAGCTCGTGTTAACCCTGGTGTGAATCGGGCGTATTTACCCAACATTTTAGTTGCTGAGGGTGACAACAAGGGCAAGTTAGCGTCATTCACTGCAGCTAGCGGTAATCAATTATACCGTGGTGATCAATTTCCAGAAGATTTTTACGGCGTTTCTTTTACGCCAGAGCCTGCGGGTAATCTTATTTCAGCTCGAAGGGTAGTAGAAACACCTGGGGCATTGGAAGGTGTGGATATTTATCCTCAATCTGAATTGTTAACTTCTACCGATGAACGCTTTCGTCCTGTAAACCTCAATACTGCGCCAGATGGGTCTTTGTATATTGTTGATATGTATCATGGGGTTATCCAGCATAAAGAATTTCTCACTACCTATTTACGCAAACAATATGAATCAAGAGGGTTAGATAAAAATAATCGTTCAATGGGTCGTATCTATCGATTGCGTTGGAAAGATAATGCCTTAGGCGAACAGCCCAAGATGTCACAGCAAACGCCCGCGCAATGGGTTAAACACCTCAGTCACAGTAATGCTTGGTGGCGAGATATGGCGCGTCAATTAATTGTGCAACAAGGTGATATGTCCGTTGTACCTGCAATTAAAAAATTATTGAGTGCCAGTGAAGACCATAGAGTCAGAATTAATGCGTTATGGACGTTAGAAGGTCTGGACGCATTAGATTTGTCTGTTATTGAGACGGGACTGACAGATATTCATCCAAAAGTAAAAGTATCTGCAATTGAATTAAGTTCACATTTACCAGTTTCAGATCATGCTGAGGTAGCTGAGAATTTAATAAAACTTGCGTCCTCGGGTTACGAACTGGGGATACAAGTAGCCTTAGTTGCGGGGGAAGTTAAATCGCCGCGGGCTTTGTTAGCATTAAAACAGGTATTGATTGAATATGCCGATAAACCTTGGGTGAAAGAAGCGGCCATCAGTGGTTTAGCAGGCCGTGAGGAAGCGTTTAAAGCATTACTCACTGATTTTGAAAACGATGATTTTATTGCAATGTTAAATCGAGTTGGCCAAAAAGATCTAGTAGACAGTAATTCTCTTAATCTGCCTGACTACGAGCGGGATAGTTACAATCGCGGTCAGGTTATTTATGACGGTAAGGCTAGCTGTTTTGGTTGTCATGGCAAAGACGGCAAAGGTATCGACAATATGGGACCGCCATTGTTAGCAAGTGAATGGGTCACAGAGTCAGAGCATCGTTTAGCTAAAATATTGTTAAGTGGCTTGATGGGGCCAATACAAGTTAATGGTACCAAGTACAACGGTAGCATGATAATGCCTGGTTTTAGCGCCAACCTTACAGATCAAGAGTTGGCCGATGTCAGTACCTATATCCGTAATAATTGGGGTAATACGTCATCTTATGTGTCTAAAAGTGTATTTGAAGCCTTACGCAAAGAAACTAGCAATAGACAAGTGCCCTATACCGAAAAAGAATTACAGCCATAATTCTGGCGTAACATATTGCATCCTGGCTAGCTCATTATCTGAATTCGTTTTGATAGTTTTTGGCCTTGGATAATAAACTAATAAAGACGTAGTTAAAGTACTGAAAGACAAGCTATGGCTAATTGCTTAGTGCATGACGCGTATTTAAAAAGAAGAAAGAAGTTATGAGTGATTTACGATTAGGGGTGATTGGCCTAGGCAATATTGGCCAACAGCATATTAAACATATTCAAAGCGGTGCGGTTCAACACTGCGTGATTACTGCACTGGCTTCCAGAGGTGAGAGCCCTTTGGCAACTCAGATTAACGCTACACATTTTAATGATTATCGTGAATTGATTGATTCTGGGCTGTGTGATGCAGTGCTGATCGCGACCCCCACTATGAGTCATTTAGAGATGGGTCTTTATGCCTTGCAAAAGGGATTGCATGTGTTGATGGAAAAACCTTTAGGTTTGTCTATTGCACAAGGGCAAGCGTTACTCGCTGCTACGGGAGCCGAACAGGTTTTTGCTTTAATGCTTAATCAGCGTGTTGCCCCGGTGTTTGCCAAAATGAAGAGTGTGATGGATGCAGGTACTCTAGGCGAGTTACAGCGTACTCACTGGACAATGACCAACTGGTTTCGACCTGAAGTATATTTTCAAGTGTCTGACTGGCGTGCTACTTGGCGTGGCGAAGGGGGAGGCTTGTTGTTGAACCAATGTATCCACAATATCGATATTTTCCAGTGGTTAACAGGCATGCCTATTGCGGTTCAGGGTTTTTGTGGTTTTGGTAAGTATCACAATATAGAAGTGGAAGACGAAGCAACGGCCTATTTTGAATATGAAAATGGTGCCACCGGGATATTTGTTGGCTCCACGGGGGAAGCCCCTGGCGTGAATCGTTTAGACATAGTTGGTGACAAAGGCATGTTGAGCTTTGATGGTGATAGGTTATTACTGACAGAAAATTCACCCTCAACGTCACAGTACAACAGTGAAACTAAGGATATGTTTGGTCAACCCAGCAATCAGCAAGTTGACATTACACCTAGCGAGTCTGTCAACCAGCATGCAATAGTGATCAACAATTTTGTACAAGCTATTTTACAACAAGAACCGTTAATTGCGCCCGCTATACAAGGTATCGACTCTTTGGCTATCGCCAACGGAATATTGTGGTCTGCATGGAGTGGTCAGCGGATCACTTTCCCTCTTGATGGTTTGGGATATCAGGCTGCTCTGGATGAAAAACTCGAACACTCGGGACTACGAAAAAAGTCAGACATTAAAACCAATATTGATATGGAGGCATCTTACCGATGAGTCAAACTCTTGAATCCCAAGCGCCCAGTGAAGAAGTTTTAACGTTACGAGCGTTAGCACAAAAACCTTGGTATGCCAGAATTCCTAAATATGTGGCACTGAGTGGCCCAGGATGGTTGCAAGGCGCCATGACATTGGGTGGTGGCAGTGCTGTTACGTCACTGACTATAGGTGCGGTATTTGGTTACGAATTTTTATGGGTACAACCTATCGCCATGCTTATTGGCTGTATTATGTTATTTGCCTTGTCTTATCAAACGTTACAGAGTCAAAAGTCTCCTTTCGAGTCCATGAAAAAACATGTTAATCCCGGTATTGCTTGGGCTTGGGCGATTGCCGCTTTTGCTTCGAGTATTATTTGGGGATTCGCACACTATCCGTTGAGTGCCGGGATGTTAGAAGAGATTATCTTAGTATCCAGCGGTTTTGATGTCGATCAAGATAACGAATTGGGAAGAGATCTGTATTTATTACTGCTGGCGATCATTGTTTGGGCAGGGTGCGCGTTTACTGCTTGGAAATATGGTGAACAAGTCGATGAAGGTGCGGACGGTAAAAGTGGTCAACATAACGCAGTAAAACTATTTGAGACAGGTATTAAGTTACTCAGCGGACTTATTGTTATCGCCTTCGCTTGGGTTGTGATCAGCGCGTCCCTTAACGATAAAATTAATTGGGGGGCGGTGCTCGCCGGTTACATCCCTAGTTCACTGCCTGATACATCTGAAGGTGTGACTATGATGATGGCCGCCCTTGGCAGTGCGGTTGGTATTAATATGACTTTTATTTACGGCTTTACTTTGCTGCATAAAAAGTGGACCCCAGAGCATGTTGAATTATCTCGTTACGATATTGGCATGGGTTTAGTGGTTCCTTATATTTTGATCACTAGCTTGATAAGTATCGCCGCTGCAGGCGCATTTTTTGGTTCCGATTTAGATATTCAGGGCAAACTTAGCCCGACACAAGCAGGCAAAATGTTTATGTCAGCTGGGCTCGATGAAGTTACCAGCCGATTAATTTTTGCCTTTGGGATTCTGGGAATGGCGGTAGGCTCTTTGGTTATGCACATGTTGTGTTGTGGCTCTGCGGCAGCCGCCATGTTTGGTTGGCAAGAAGGCAGCTTAAAATACAAACTGGCGCTATTAGCACCTACTCCAGCCGTTTTAGGTGTATTTGTTTGGTCCACTATGGGCGCCTATGTGGTACTACCTACTTCGGCTATCTGTGGATTTTTATTGCCTATTGCTTATATAGGTTGGGCTGTTTTACACAACAAAAAAGACTACTTGGGTGCTGCTAGGCCTGAAGGTCTGAAGCGGCATTTGTTCAATCTAGCAATGCTGATTTGTATTGTTACTGTACTAACCAGTGTTGTTTATTCTACCTATGTAAAATTGGGCTAAAACATGACCTCAAAAAAATCTTCACCCAATATTAAAGACGGGGCTAATTATAGTCCTGAAGGAAAAGTAGAAAAAGTCATAGAAGAAAATCAGTTTTTCTTTTCTGTGGCATTTTTAGATCACGGGCATATCTACGCACAAACTAATGGTTTAGTGCAGGCCGGTGCCACACTTAAATATGTATACGATCCTGACGCTAAACGATTAGCTGACTTTTGTGCTAAGTATCCACAAGTCACAATTGCCGAGTCTTTCGAGCAGATCTTGCAAGATAAACAAACACAAATAGTGGCTAGTGCGGCCATTCCTAATTTACGTGCAGATATTGGTATAAAAGTGATGCAATCAGGTAAAGATTATTTTACCGATAAGTCGCCCTTTACCTCGCTAGGCCAATTGGCTGAAGTTAAGTCAGTGGTTGCAGAAACAGGGCGAAAATACGCAGTGTATTATGCTGAACGTTTACACAATGAAGCCGCATGGCAAGCTGGTGAGTTGATTAAATCTGGGGCGATAGGGCGGGTGTTACAAGTGATTACCTTAGCTCCTCATCGCTTATCTAAAGCTACAAGGCCTGATTGGTTTTTTGATAAAGCCGCCTATGGTGGTATTTTAACTGACATAGGCTCACACCAAGTGGAGCAATTTTTAACTTACGCAGGTGTCAGTGATGCAAAGATCAATTATGCTCGTGCCAGTAATCTAAATAATCCAGATAAAGTAGGATTGGAAGATTTTGGTGAGATGTCGATGACAGCTGACAACGGTGCATCATTTTATGCCAGGGTTGATTGGTTTACTGCAGATGGACAAGCCACTTGGGGAGATGGGCGGACCTTTATATTAGGTACACATGGTAATATCGAATGCCGAAAATATAATGACGTTGCTCGCCAAGCCCCTGCTTCAAAATTGTTTTTAACCAATACCGAATGCGAACAAGAAATAGACTGCTTGGGAAATAGTGGATTCCCTTATTTTGGGCAACTTATTCTCGATGTGATTAATCGGACTGAAAATGCCATGACACAAGCACATGTGTTTAAAGCGGCAGAATTGAGTATGTTGGCACAACACATTGCCGATCAAAATGTTGCAGGTTAACTGTTTCAGTTTGATTTTCCTGAGCAGATGAGGGGCATAAGTAAAGAATATAGACCTGTTGAGCCTCAGCAAATGTTTGTTGAGGATCTGCAAGCCAATTGTTTGACTTCTGGATATGATCTGTAAATTTTGATTAGCGGTGCTTTGTTGCTGATGTAAGCAGGGTATAGATGACTTAAATCAAATATTACTATCCTATTGCTATAGTTATATTACTAGTAGGAATGCAGCAACAGGGGAGAATTTCATCATCGTCTATAAACGCCAATGGATCTGTGGTGTATTCTACCTCTCCATTAATCAGTTTACTTCTACAAGCGCCACAATAACCTTCACGGCAATGATACTGAATTTCAATTTGCTGAAGCTCGATAGTTTCTAATAGGGTTTTTGGCGAATGATGTTCGACAGTTTTATGATCTTGTATAGTCACGATAAAACTGTCGTTGTTGTTACTCATCTACTTTATCCTAGAATCAAGTTTTTCTAGGCTTATAAATCAAAATCACCAAAATCATCGGCATTCACTTCTGAGTCAATTTGTCCTACTAAATAAGAGCTAATCTCCGATTCTTGAGGGGCAACTTGCACATTGTCAGAACTGAGGTAATTATTCATCCAGGGAAGCGGGTTGCTTTTTACATCAAATGGTTGCCCTAAACCTATGGCCGACATGCGATGGTTGGCAATAAATTCAACGTATTGACATAAAATTTCTTTATTTAGGCCAATCATTGAACCATGTTGAAATAAAAATGCGGCCCATTCTTTTTCTTGTTCTACGGCATTAAGGAATATCTGTGTCGCTTGTTCTTTACATTCCTCTGCAATTTCAGCCATTTCTGGATCATCTTTACCTTTAGCCCATAAATTCAAAACATGTTGAGTCGAGGTCAAGTGTAAGTTTTCATCTCGGGCGATTAAGCGAATGATTTTCGAATTACCTTCCATTAATTCACGTTCTGCAAAGGCGAAGGTACAAGCAAAAGAGACATAAAAACGTATCGCTTCTAAGGCATTCACTGAATTCATGCATAGATACAGTTTTTTCTTAAGCTCACGCATTGTTATTTTATGACTCACTCCTTTTACTAAGTGTGTGCCTTCACCTAATGTTTGCCAAAGCTGAGTAGCAAAAATGAGGTCGTCATAATATTGAGAAATGTCTGCCGCACGTTTTTTGATTTCATCATTTTCAACTATGTCATCAAAAATACTGCTGGGATCACCAAATAAGTTTCGTAAAATGTGCGTATACGAACGCGAGTGGATGGTCTCAAAAAATGACCATGTTTCAACCCAGGTTTCTAATTCTGGAATAGAAATAATCGGCAAAAATGCGATATTTGGACTTCTACCCTGAATTGAATCGAGCAATGTTTGATATTTTAAGTTAGAAATAAAAATATGTTTTTCTGAGTCACTTAGTTTTTGAAAGTCGACTCTGTCTTTGCTGACATCAACTTCTTCAGGGCGCCAAAAAAAGCTAATTTGTTTCTCTATCAATTTTTCAAAAATATGATGCTTTTGTTGGTCATAACGCGCCACATTGACCGGATTGCCAAAAAACATCGGTTCTGTTAGTGGGTTATTATTTACTTGATTAAAAGTGGTATATTTCATTAATTATTGTTGCCATTAAAAATTCAAACCAGCTTTAAAAAAGCTGCCTAAGCAGCCTTCTAAAGTTATATTTTACATGCGCCGCCCGCGCAATCGTCATCTTCTTCTATTACCACTTCCTTTGGCACAAACTTTTGGCTAGTCAGTTCTTGCTGAGTCGCATCGTCGGCACCATCTCGCGTGTTATGGTAATACAAGGTTTTCACGCCAAGTTTGTAGCTAGTGAGCAAGTCTTGAAGCAGCAACTTCATCGGCACTTTACCACCTTCGTATTTATTTGGATCGTAACTGGTGTTGGCAGATATGGTTTGGTCTACAAATTTTTGCATGATCCCAGCAAGTTGTAGGTACCCATCGTTTGACGGCAGGTCCCATAACAACTCGTATTTGTCTTTTAGTCTTTCATATTCAGGCACAACTTGTTTTAACACACCATCTTTACTGGACTTAACACTAATGTGCCCTCGAGGTGGTTCAATTCCGTTAGTGGCATTGGATATTTGTGAAGACGTTTCTGAGGGCATTAATGCCGATAACGTACTGTTACGTAAACCGTATTGTTTGATGTCAGCTCTGAGGGAATCCCAGTCACAGTGCAAGGGTTCATCACAAATCTTATCTAGATCCTTTTTATAGGTATCAGTTGGCATTAAACCTTGGAAATAAGTCGTTTCGTTGAATTTAGGACAAGCGCCTTTTTCTTTGGCTAAGTTACAAGATGCCCGCATTAAGTGATACTGCATGGCTTCAAAGGTTTTATGTACTAGGCCATTTGCACTTCCGTCTGAATACTTAACTCCATTTTTGGCTAAGTAGTACGCAAAATTAATCACACCTATGCCTAAAGTACGACGTCCCATAGTGGCGTTGAGTGCCGCTGGAACAGGATAATCTTGATAATCTAATAAGTTGTCCAGTGCACGAACCGCTAAATCAGATAGTTCAGCAAATTCGTCGACACTTTCAATTGCACCCAAGTTAAATGCAGATAATGTACATAAGGCAATTTCGCCATTTTCGTCATTGACATGTTCAAGAGGTTTAGTAGGTAACGCAATTTCTAAGCACAAGTTACTTTGGCGCACAGGTGCCAATTTAGGGTTAAATGGGCTGTGGGTATTGCAGTGGTCGACATTCTGCAAATAAATACGTCCAGTACTGGCACGCTCTTGCATAAATAAACTAAACAATTCTATGGCTTTAATCTGCTTTTTACGGATGCTGTCGTCTTTTTCGTATTGCACATATAAACGTTCAAATTCATCTTGGTCGGCAAAAAACGCGTCGTAAAGTCCAGGGGTGTCTGACGGACTGAATAAGGTAATGTGCTGATCTTTGATCAAACGGGTATACATCAATTTATTAAATTGCACCCCGTAATCTAAATGACGTACACGGTTTTCTTCTACACCACGGTTATTTTTCAAAACCAAAAGTGATTCAACTTCTAAATGCCATAATGGATAAAACAAGGTGGCAGCACCACCTCGGACACCACCTTGTGAACAACTTTTAACTGCGGTTTGGAAATGTTTATAAAAAGGGATACAACCTGTATGAAAGGCTTCACCGCCGCGAATAGGGCTACCTACGGCTCGAATACGCCCGGCATTAACACCAATACCTGCTCGTTGGCTGACATATTTGACTATGGCGCTGGCTGTCGCATTGATTGAATCTAAACTGTCTCCGGCTTCAATTAATACACAAGAGCTAAATTGGCGAGTAGGGGTTCTCACACCCGCCATAATAGGGGTAGGCAATGAAATCTTAAACTTGGAGGTGGCATCGTAAAAACGTTTGATGTAGTCCATACGCACGTCTTTTTCATAATTAGCGAACAAACATGCAGCTACTAATATATATAAGAATTGCGCACTTTCGTAAATCTCTCCGGTCACACGGTTTTGAACTAAATACTTACCTTCAAGTTGTTTTACGGCAGCATAACTAAAATTCATATCACGCCAATGATCGAGGTATTCATTCATTTCATTGAATTCTTCGGCACTGTAATCTTCGAGTAAATGTTTATCGTACTTACCTTTGGCAACCATACTTTTAACATGGTCTTCTAGAGCGGGCGGTTCAAAACGACCATAGGCTTTTTTACGTAAATGGAATATGGCTAATCGCGCAGCTAAATATTGATAGTCTGGACAGTCAGTAGAAATAAGATCCGCAGCGGATCGAATAAGAGTCTCGTGAATATCGGCAGTTTTTATGCCGTCGTAAAATTGAATATGTGCCTTAATTTCAACTTGTGAAACGGAAACGTTATTTAATCCTTTAGCGGCCCATTCGATTACTTTATGGATTTTTTCCAGATCAATAATCTCACGTTCGCCGGTGCGTTTGGTGACGTATAAGTTGTTATTCATGTATTAGCCGTTCTTTTATTCTATAAAGTCGTATAGATGACTTTTATTTAGCGCGAAAATGCAATGTTAGAGTTGCTTACCCCTAAGCCCTTTGTCTTTGTTGATACGAACACATTTTATGCTGTTTTTAGTGTGTTTGTTTTGATTGTGTTTTCGTGTTCAACGGAACACAAGATAATGAGGTTTTTGATCCAATGCAACCCAACATATGGTGGTTTTGTGTTCGATCTTGGTGCAGTGAATAAAAGGTTAGTAGTGACTCACCTAAAAGCGCCTTTTGAGTTGCGTTTAATAGAAATGCAAGACAATATTTGGGATATTTTTTTTATTAAATTTTTTTAATGTAAAAAACTGATGCTTATTATTTATCGATATATAGGGGGTAAAGTAACCTGTAAACACTAGATGTCGTGTTTTTCATAAAATCAGGTCTAATTTTTTGGCTTAAAAATAAGCTAATAAATCACTAGGGTTATGAATACTAAGGTCTGCATTCCATTCATCAGTTTGTTGTTTATCAGAAATATAACCATATTGGGCAATGACACTGATCATATTTGCGGCATTGGCAGATTGAATATCCCGTTCAGCGTCACCAATATACCAAGTATTGGGCGCCGTGAGCGCGAACTTTTCTTCCGCATGTAATAAAGGCAAAGGATGGGGTTTTCTTTCGCTTAAGGTATCACCACTAATAATTACAGCACAATTTTCTAATAGGGGAAATGCAGTGACAAGTTGCAACGTCAAAAATTCTGGTTTGTTAGTGACAATGCCCCAGGGCACATTTTTTTTATTGAGTGTTAACAATAGCTGTTCAACGCCTATAAAATAATCGGTGTCGACACAGATATTATTTTCATAATAATCTAAAAATTGTTGACGTAATTTGTCAAAGTCAAAGTGTTTTAGATCGTCTCCAAAACCTAATTCGAGCATGCCCTTGGCGCCATCAGACGCAATGTTACGATAGGTATCATGGGCGACTGTTGGGCGGCCTAATGTACTTAATATTTGATTAAGTGCATTGCCTAAATCTTTTGCGGTGTCGAGTAGAGTACCATCAAGGTCAAACAGTATTGCATTGGGTTTTTTTAACATTTAGTCATCACTATTACGGCAGTGGATAATATAATTAACATCAACATTTTGATTGGATAAATAATATTCTTGGCTAATAGGATTCATATGTAATCCAGTCATTCTTTGTACTAGTAGTTGTGTGTCATCTATCCATGACATTAATTCTGAGGGTTTAATAAACTTATCGTGTTGGTGGGTACCTTTGGGTACTAGCCCTAATACGTATTCAGCACCGACTATTGCCATCAAGTAAGATTTAATATTTCTATTTAAGGTCGAAAAAAATACATGTCCGCCTGGTTTGACTAATCGATAACAGGCGTTGACCACTGAGCTTGGATCTGGTACATGCTCTAACATTTCCATGCAGGTCACCACATCATATTGGGCTGGGTGTTTAGCGGCGAATTCTTCCGCGGTGGTCTGTTGGTAATCAACACTTAATCCCGATTCTAAACCATGTAAACGTGCAATTTCTAAAGGGGCTTCTCCCATATCAATGCCTGTCACCTGAGCACCGTGACGGGCCATACTCTCGGCTAAAATGCCACCACCACAACCGACATCTAAAACTTGTTTGTTTTTTAAGCCTTCACAGTGTTGCTGGATATAATCTGTTCTTAAAGGATTGATTTGATGTAATGGTTTGAATTCACCAGCAAGATCCCACCATCTTGATGCTAATTCAGAAAATTTTTGGATTTCGTTATGGTCGACGTTTTGCGTATTTTGCATATCTATCATTTAGCCCGATTAACATTCTTACCTAAACAGTGGCTATCTTAATCTACAATCTGATCAAATTAAATCGCAGATATGGGTATATCCTGACTGATTGCGCACTATATGAGCGACTTGCGGCTATTCATTTTAATTTGTAGGTGGTAGAATCGAGCGGTTCAAAAGAAAGATAAATTCGGGTGAAAACGTAAACCTAATTTTAAGTCCTAGCTTAAAATTGACCAAACGAGTTTTGCTTATTTAATATTCTAATAATAACGACTAGGGACAAGGCTGTATATGACTGATCACGCCCATGAAATTCTTCCAATTAATATAGAAGAAGAACTTAAAAACTCTTATCTCGACTATGCGATGAGTGTAATTGTTGGCAGGGCGCTGCCTGATGTACGAGATGGCTTAAAGCCGGTTCATCGCCGCGTTTTATTTGCCATGAATGAATTAAAAAATGATTTTAATAAACCTTATAAGAAGTCTGCCCGTGTGGTAGGTGATGTAATTGGTAAATATCACCCACATGGTGATTCAGCCGTTTACGACACTATTGTTCGTATGGCACAGCCTTTTTCTCTAAGGTATATGTTAGTCGATGGGCAAGGTAACTTTGGTTCGGTTGACGGTGATTCCGCGGCTGCAATGCGTTACACCGAAATTCGTATGGCAAAAATTGCCCACGAATTATTGGCCGATTTAGAAAAAGAAACCGTTGATTTTGTACCTAACTACGACGAATCGGAATTTATCCCTAGCGTATTGCCGACTAGAATACCTAATTTATTAGTGAATGGTTCTTCAGGTATAGCCGTAGGTATGGCTACTAACATTCCACCACATAACTTAACAGAAGTGGTGAATGGTTGTATTGCGCTGATAGACAACCCTGCATTAACCATCGAAGAGTTAATTGAATATATTCCGGGACCTGATTTTCCGACTGCTGCATTTATAAGTGGTAGAAAAGGGATTGAAGAAGCCTATCGTACTGGTCGCGGCAAAATATATATGCGTGCCCGCGCAGAAATTGAAACTGAAGATAATGGTAAAGAAACCATTATTGTTCACGAAATTCCTTATCAGGTGAACAAAGCACGATTAATTGAAAAAATCGCTGATTTGGTTAAAGAGAAAAAGATAGAAGGTATTTCTGCCCTACGTGACGAGTCTGACAAAGACGGTATGCGTATTGTGGTAGAGGTCAAACGCAATGAGTCTGCTGAAGTACTCTTAAACCACTTGTATTCGCAAACCCAAATGCAAACAGTATTTGGCATCAATATGGTGGCGTTAGATAAGACCCAGCCGAAGATATTTAACCTGATGGATATCTTAAAGGCCTTTGTATTGCATCGCCGCGAGGTCGTTACTAGACGTACTGTATTCGAACTGAAAAAGGCCCGTGAGCGTGCTCATATCCTTGAAGGTTTGGCCATTGCTCTGGTTAATATCGATCCTATCATTGCAATGATCAAAGCCTCTAAAAGTCCAGCAGATGCCAAAGTCTCTTTGACCGCTCAAGGTTGGTCTTTAGGTGATGTTGCTGAGATGCTTGAACGCGCTGGCAATGATGCGGCACGTCCAGATTGGTTAGAGCCCCAGTATGGCATTCGTGATGGATTGTATTATTTAACAGAACAGCAAGCGCAAGCGATACTTGATTTGCGTTTGAACAAGTTAACTGGTTTGGAACATGACAAGATATTGTCAGAATACAAAGAGTTACTTGAAGTAATTGCTGAGTTGTTACACATTTTAGGCAGCCCTGAACGATTGATGGAAGTGATTCGTGAAGAGCTTGAGAAAGTACGTGATGAATACGGCGATGAGCGCCGTACTGTTATTACTGCAGCCTCACATGACATAGATATTGAAGATTTAATTGAACGTGAAGAGGTTGTTGTGACCTTGTCTCGTGAAGGATACGTTAAGTATCAAAAACTCAATGATTATGAATCACAACGTCGTGGTGGCCGCGGTAAATCTGCTACTAAGATGAAAGATGAAGATTTCATCGAGAAGTTATTAGTGGCTAACACCCATGATCATATTTTGTGCTTCTCTACACGTGGTCGTTTGTATTGGTTAAAAGTGTATCAATTACCTCTTGCCAGCAGAAACGCCCGTGGTCGTCCAATAGTGAATATTCTTCCTCTTGAAGAAAATGAACGAATTACCGCTATTTTACCCATTCAAGAATTTGAAGAAGGTAAATACGTATTGATGGCCACTGCAAATGGCACAGTGAAGAAAACCGCTTTAAATTCATATTCACGCCCAAGAGCTAACGGTATTATTGCCGTTAATTTGAATGAAGGTGATGAGTTGATAGGTGTTGACATCACTCACGGTGATGACGACATTATGTTGTTCTCTGATGCAGGTAAAGTGGTTCGTTTTAACGAGAAACAACGTGAAGCTGATACAGGTAATGTGAAACTTGATCCTGAAACAGGTGAAGAATTACTTGCACTACGTCCTATGGGTAGAACTGCGACAGGTGTGCGTGGTATTCGCTTGCAAGAAGGGCAAAAAGTGATTTCTTTGATTGTACCTAAAGGTGATGGCGCGATATTGACCGCTACTGAAAATGGCTTTGGTAAACGTACACCCATTGCTGATTACCCGGCTAAGAGTCGAGCGACTCAAGGTGTGGTATCAATCAAAGTGTCAGAGCGTAACGGAAAAGTTGTCGGAGCGGTGCAGGTTAATGAGAGTGATGAAATCATGCTTATCAGTGACCAAGGTACACTTGTTAGAACCCATGTTGAAGAAGTCTCAACTGTTGGCCGTAACACTCAAGGTGTGCGCTTAATACGCACCATTGAAGGTGAACATGTGGTTGGTTTACAACGTATCGACGAAATCGAAGTGCCTGAAGGTGAATTGCTTGAAGGTGAAGAAACTGAAGTGATTGAAGCAAGTACTGTCGAAAGTGCAGGCGACGACGCAGATGACACCACTGAAGAAAACAAAGATGAATAAGTGAGTCCAATTTTTTATATTGAAAAATATGGAAACTAACTGATTTATGAGTGCTAATACCCATAAATAAAAACAATAACGAGTGGCTGATGCCGCTCGTTTTTTTTGGTAGCTAAATGACAAAAATTTATAACTTCTGTGCGGGTCCCGCCATGTTACCTGTAGAGGTAATGCAAAAAGCACAAGCTGAGTTTTTAGATTGGCAATCTATGGGCCGTTCTGTGATGGAGATTAGTCATCGCAGCAAAGAGTACATTGCATTGGCCGAAGCGGCAGAGCAAGACTTACGAGAATTACTCAATGTGCCTGATAATTACAAGGTATTGTTTGCCCAAGGTGGTGGGCGAGGTCAGTTTTCTGCGGTACCTATGAACTTGCGTGGAAGAGGGGATTCGGGCGCATTTTTGCTGACTGGCTCTTGGTCTGAAGGTGCGTTAAGCGAAGCCAGCAAGTTTCTGAATACCAAAGTAGTGGGCGAAGTGGAAGTGCAAGAGGGCTTAAGTACTGTCCCCAGTATTACAGAAAACCAAATTGATCAAAAAAGTGCCTATTTTCATTATTGTGCAAATGAAACGGTAGATGGAATTGAAATCAATGACATTCCCGATTGTGGCGATGTGCCACTGGTCGTAGATATGTCATCCAATATTTTGTCTAAACCATTAGATGTCTCTAAATTCGGCGTGATTTATGCCGGTGCCCAGAAAAACATTGGGCCATCTGGGCTCTCTGTGGTGATTGTGAGAGATGACTTATTAGATTATGCAATGCCTGAAACGCCTACGTTTTTGCATTATAAAACAATGGCTAATTACGACTCCATGTACAATACACCGCCTACTTATTCATGGTATCTAGCTGGTTTAGTATTTAAATGGCTTAAAGAGCAAGGTGGTGTGGCTAGTATCGCTGAGAAAAATGCTAAAAAAGCGGCGTTATTGTATGACTGTATCGATGAAAGTTGTTTTTATCTAAACAAAGTACATCCAAATTTTCGTTCAAAAATGAATGTCACCTTTCATCTTCCTAATGCTGAACTGGACGCTATTTTTATTCGCGAGTCTGAACAGGCTGGATTGACGGCTCTTAAGGGACACCGCAACGTAGGTGGCATGCGTGCCAGTATATATAATGCTATGCCATTAGAAGGTGTCATAGTACTAACCCAATTTATGCGAGATTTCGCTAGGAGATACAAATAATGGAACAATTACTTCTTTCACCCATAAATAAAGTGGATGGGACAGTGAATGTACCTGGTTCAAAAAGTTTGTCTAACCGCGCGTTATTGCTTGCTGCATTGGCAAAAGGTGAAACCCACCTCACTAATTTGTTAGACAGTGAAGATATTCACCATATGCTGAATGCTTTAACTAAGTTGAATGTAAATTATCGTTTATCTGATTGTAAAACCCAATGTTGGGTAACAGGCAATGGGGGAGTGTTCAATGTGCCTGAACCCGTTACTTTATTTTTAGGGAATGCCGGTACAGCTATGCGGCCACTCTGTGCTGCCCTTGCATGTAGTAGCGGTGAGTTTGAACTAACCGGTGAGCCTCGTATGGAAGAACGTCCAATTGGTGCCTTAGTTGACTCTTTACGCCAAGCTGGGGCTGACATCGAATATTTAAAAAATGAGGCTTATCCACCTTTATTGATTAAAGGTCATGCACTACAAGGTGGCAGCGTGACGGTAGATGGCAGTGTCTCTAGTCAATTTTTGACGGCTTTGTTGATGAGTGCACCTTTGTTTAAGGAAGATACTACTATTGAAATCAGTGGTGAGTTAGTGTCGAAACCTTATATCGATATTACCTTAGATACCATGGCTCAGTTTGGCATTAAGGTTGAGAATCAAAATTATCAACGCTTTGTGGTTCAAGGACAACAAGACTACCTTGCTCCTGGTCATTTTATGGTGGAAGGTGACGCATCATCGGCCTCTTATTTTTTAGCTGCAGGGGCGATTAAAGGCGGTACAGTCAAAGTCACTGGTATTGGTAAGAACAGTATTCAAGGTGATATTCGTTTCGCCGAAGTATTGGAAAAAATGGGCGCAAAAGTCAATTGGCAAGATGACTATATCGAAGTTACAAGTGCGCCATTAACGGCGGTTGATTTAGATATGAATCATATTCCCGATGCGGCTATGACCATAGCCACCACGGCACTTTTTGCTAAGGGTACAACGTCCATTAGAAATATCTATAATTGGCGTGTAAAAGAAACTGATCGCTTAGCGGCAATGAGTTGTGAACTTCGCAAAGTAGGTGCGACGGTAGAAGAAGGTGAAGACTATATTACTATTACCCCGCCAAAGCAGTTAACGCATGCTGAGATTGATACTTACAATGACCACCGTGTTGCTATGTGTTTTTCTCTGGTTGCCTTAAGTGATACAGCCGTGACCATTAATGATCCAGGTTGCACCGCTAAAACCTTTCCTGATTATTTTGATCGCTTTGCCACTATTTGTAAGTAATCTTATAGGGGCAGTTGCATCTAGTAAGGGGCGCTTGCCCCTTTATTTCAGCTGTTTTTGACCTGCAGACATTTAGGGTTAAAAAATTGTAACCATAGTGTCATTGCTTATCTAGCATCTATCCGTATAATTGCGCCCGATTTTATTCAGCTCAGGAGAGCGCATGTACACAGAACCTGTCATCACCATAGATGGGCCAAGCGGAGCAGGTAAAGGAACGGCCAGTACTTTACTGGCAAAAAAGCTTGGCTGGCACTTCTTAGACAGTGGAGCTATTTACCGAGTTTTGGCTGTTGCCTCACTCCATCATCAAATTCCAGCCGACGACGAAATAGGTTTGTTACCTCTAGCATCAGGATTAGATGTAAATTTCGAAACGACAGACAATGGCGTAAGGGTGATTTTAGAAGGTGAAGATGTCAGTGACACTATTCGCACTGAAGAAGTGGGCGCTACGGCGTCAAAAATAGCCGCATTGCCTTCCATTCGAGAAGCTTTACTTAGACGCCAAAGAGGTTTTAAACAGGCGCCAGGTTTAGTGGCCGATGGGCGAGATATGGGCACTGTGGTTTTTCCTGAAGCCCAAGTCAAAATATTTTTAACCGCTAGTGCCGAAGAGCGTGCCGATAGACGCTTTAAGCAGTTGAAAGATAAAGGACATGATGTTAGCATACTGCGCCTTTTGGATGACATAAAAGCACGCGACGAGCGAGATGCAAATCGAACCGTAGCCCCTTTAGTGCCGGCAAAAGACGCATTAGTTCTTGATTCAACCCAGTTGAATGTAGAGCAAGTGATTGAAAAGATTGAACTATTTATTGAAGAGAAACTAACTGAAAAAACTACTTCAGTAAATAGTTAAGTAGTAAAAATTTGCCAAATTACGGATGATTTGGTTATGAATAACAACCCCGCGCTCACTGGATTGTAACGTGGATGTCAAAAAGAAACTTATTAAAACACTATGATTGAAAATTTTGCTGATCTATTCGAAGAAAGTTTAAAAGTAATCGAAACCCGTCCTGGCTCTATCGTTAAAGGTACTATCGTATCAATTGATAAAGATATCGTACTTGTAGATGCTGGTCTTAAGTCTGAAAGCGCCATCCCTGTAGAACAATTTAGAAACGCCGAAGGCGAGCTAGATGTTGCCGTTGGTGATGTAATTGATGTTGCTTTGGATGCCATTGAAGATGGGTTCGGTGAAACAATTTTATCTCGCGAAAAAGCGAAACGCCATGAAGCTTGGGTAGAATTAGAAAAAGCTTATACTGAAAAAGAAACCATCATAGGTATTATTAACGGTAAAGTTAAAGGTGGCTTTACGGTTGAAGTGAACACAGTTCGCGCTTTCTTACCTGGTTCATTGGTTGACGTACGCCCAGTTCGCGATACGACTCATCTTGAAGGTAAAGAATTAGAATTTAAAGTTATCAAACTTGATGCAAAACGTAATAACGTTGTTGTTTCTCGTCGTGCTGTTATCGAAGCAGAAAGCAGTGCAGAACGTGATACGCTTCTTGCTAACCTTGAAGAAGGTCATGAAGTTAAAGGTATCGTTAAGAACCTTACAGATTACGGTGCGTTTGTTGACTTAGGTGGCGTAGATGGTCTTCTACACATCACAGATATGGCTTGGAAACGTGTTAAGCACCCAAGTGAAATCGTTAATGTTGGTGATGAAATCAACGTTAAAGTATTGAAATTCGACAAAGAGAAGTCTCGTGTTTCTCTTGGTATGAAACAAATGGGCAACGATCCTTGGCAAGAAATTGCAAACCGTTACCCTGAAGGCGCTAAATTAAGCGGTGCAGTGACTAACCTTACTGATTACGGTTGTTTCGTAGAAATCGAAGACGGTGTTGAAGGTTTGGTTCACGTTTCAGAAATGGATTGGACTAACAAAAACATTCACCCATCTAAAGTGGTTAACCTTGGTGACGTATGTGAAGTTATGGTGCTTGAAATTGACGAAGAACGTCGTCGTATTTCTCTTGGCCTTAAACAATGTATACCTAACCCTTGGGAAGAGTTCGCTAAAGCACAAAGCAAAGGCGACAAAGTTAGTGGTAAAATCAAATCAATCACTGATTTTGGTATCTTCATCGGTCTTGATGGCGGCATAGATGGTTTAGTTCACTTGTCTGATATCTCTTGGAATAAGACTGGCGAAGAAGCGGTTCGTGACTATAAGAAAGGTGATGAAATCTCTGCAGTTGTTCTTCAAGTTGATCCAGAGCGTGAACGTATCTCTCTTGGTGTTAAACAAATTGAAGAAGACCCTTTCAATCAGTACATCGCTGATACTAAGAAAGGCACTATAGTAACTGGAACTGTTACTGCAGTTGACGCTAAAGGCGTAACCGTTAAGCTTGCTGAAGAAGTTGAAGGTTATATCCGCGTAGGTGATTTAGCACGTGACCGTGTTGAAGATGCATCAACAGTTGTTAGCGTTGATTCAGAAATCGAAGCCAAATTTATGGGCGTTGATCGTAAGAATCGTATCGTTAACTTATCTGTTAAAGCAAAAGACCACGCAGATGAGAAAGATGCACTTGATAAAGTAAATCAACAAGAAGAAGTTGGTTTCACTAACGCTTTTGCTGATGCATTTAAAGCAGCTAAAAACGACTAATTGACGTCATACACAAGCGTGTTATTTAATTTTTGAAACATGAATAGTTTTGACAAATAATATAACGCGCTTATTATCGGTACTAACAGCTTTTTTAATTGACGGAGAGTTTACTTAATGACTAAGTCAGAACTTATAGAAAGACTGGCCGATAAGATGCGTCAGGTCCCTTCCAAGGACGTGGAGTCGTCGATAAAAGAAATGCTAGAACAGATGGCGCAAACCTTACAAAAAGGTGAACGTATCGAAATTCGAGGTTTTGGTAGTTTTTCTTTACATTATCGCGCACCACGTGTTGGTCGTAATCCTAAAACGGGTGAAACTGTGAAACTAGACGGTAAGTACGTTCCACATTTTAAACCGGGCAAGGAATTACGAGAAAGAGTCAACGAAAGTTTAGTGAGTTGATCTTTTAGTCATATTTTTTAAAAACGGCACTCCAATTAGGGTGCCGTTTTTGTTAGAGTTAAGACAATGTTATTTCACTTCATTTTGTAGACCACATTGAGCAATCAAAGCCGTAATCAAAACCAAGCTAGCAATCAAAGTCATTTTAGATTAAATAACCCAAAGGGGGCTAAATGAAAGTTAAAGGATTATTGTTATTACTTTTTATTTTGTTGATGCTTGTTATCGCGGGATTTGTCGGTTCACAGAATAGTCACCTCGTCTCGATAAACTATATATTGGCCGAGACAGAAATGCGTATGTCAGTGTTATTAGCCGTAACGTTTTTGTTAGGTATTATTTTCTCAGTGTTACTGATTATTGGTTATATTTTGCGATTAAAGTGGCGTATTGGCAGCTTAGAACGCAAAAACAAAAAACTTTCACTGCCTACTAACGCTACATAATGTTAGAACTTCTCTTCCTATTGTTACCCGTTGCTGCCGGATATGGCTGGGTGATGGGGCGCAACAGTGCTCGTCAAGCACAGCAACGACATTCCAGTATTTTGGCCAAGCATTATTATAGAGGCTTAAACTTTTTACTGTCTGATGAGCCCGACAAAGCGGTAGATACACTCATTAAAATGATTGATCTAGACAGTGATACTGTCGAAACCCATATTGCCATGGGGAAGTTTTTCAGACACAGAGGTGAACTTGATCGCGCGATTAGAGTGCATCAAAATTTGGTCAGTAAAGAACAAATCTCAGCACTGCAAAGAGAATCCGCTTTATACGAATTGGGGCGAGATTATATTTTGGCCGGATTCTTAGAGCGTGCAGAAAATGCCTTTTTACAACTCTTAAACAGTCAAAAGCATTTTATAAATGCACAAGTGCAATTATTCAATATCTATCAAACCACCAAAGAGTGGCAAAGAGCGATTGAACTGGCAGAACAGATGATAGGGGCAGGAGGTGACAGTGACGAGTTATGTAATCGTGTCGCACATTTTTACTGTGAACAGGCCAGTATTGAGATAAAAGACAATCGTTTAGACGAAGCAGAAGCGAACCTCAAAAAAGCAGTGCTTGCCGATGAAAAGTCTGTTCGTCCTTGGCTAATGTTAGGCGAAATAGCCATGCAACAACAAAAATACAGTGACGCTATTGATTGTTTGAGTGAAATTCCTAGTCGAGATGTGAGCTGGCTAAGTGAGGCCGTGCCATTAATTGAAGAATGTGCTGAGCATTTAAATGACGAAGTGAAACTGAATAAAGTATTAGATGAATACTGGCAGCAATGTGCCACGGCTTACTTGGCTAAAGTCAAACTTATGGCAAAAGACGGCGATACAGCCAATGCCGCGCAAGTATTGTTAGAACAATTAAAGAAACACCCTACCATGAAAGGTTTCAAAACTTTAATGGGCCTATACATTGATTTACAAGATCATGAGCAATCAACCAATAGTTTGCTATTACTGAAAGAATTAGTAGAAGAACAAATAGAACAACGCCCTAAGTATAAATGTCATAGCTGTGGGTTTGCCGGTAGCAAAATTCATTGGTTATGCCCTTCATGCAAAAAATGGGGTGTGGTTAAACCAATTAAAGGCTTAGACGGAGAGTAGTTTGATAAATAGTGGCGTGGCAAGTACAAATAAAGATCCAAAAATCGTTGTGGCACTTGATTTTGATCAAAAAGATAAGGCAGAAGATTTTGTTGCTAAGCTTGATCCTCAAATGTGTCGATTAAAAGTGGGTAAGGAAATGTTCACCCATTTTGGTCCTGGTTTTGTCACTAAGCTTGTTGAACAAAACTATGATGTATTTTTAGATCTTAAATTTCATGATATTCCTAATACTGTCGCTAAGGCTTGCCAAGCTGCAGCAGACTTAGGTGTGTGGATGGTAAATGTGCACGCATCAGGTGGCCCGAAAATGATGGAATATGCCAAAGAGAGCCTTGAAAAATTTTCGACTAATAAACCTTTGCTCATTGCAGTGACAGTATTGACCAGCATGGATCAACAACAATTATTGGCTATCGGAATTGATTCAACACCAGAAGAACAAGTATTAAAACTTGCCAAATTGACTCACGACTGTGGGTTAGATGGAGTAGTGTGTTCGGCACAAGAGTCAACACTACTCAAATCCAATATAAGTGAAGATTTCAAACTCGTTACCCCAGGAATTCGACCTGAAGGATCAAGTAAAGGCGATCAAATGCGTATTATGACGCCTAAACAAGCCATTCAAGCCGGCTCAGATTATTTGGTTATTGGTCGACCGATTACCCAATCAGCCGACCCACTCGCAACCTTAATCGAGATTAATAACTCAATTCTTTAATCTTAAAGAGTTTCTAACGCGGTTTTAGCATCCATATATTCAAGGTTAAGTTCTTTGCCTAAAGCATCTACTACTGCTTTGTAAGTGACTTTACCTTGATGCACATTTAAGCCGTTCAATAAATGCGGGTCATCTAACATGGCCTGTTTCGGGCCTTTATTCGCCAGAGCAAGTCCGAAGGGTAGGGTTGCATTGTTAAGTGCCATAGTCGAGGTACGTGCGACACCACCGGGCATATTGGCAACGCAGTAATGCACTACATCGTCGATAATATAAACAGGATCTTGATGGGTGGTGGCTTTAGAGGTTTCAAAACAACCTCCCTGATCAATCGCCACGTCTACTACCACTGAACCTGGTTTCATCTGTTTTATATGTTCACGATTAAGCAACTTAGGCGCTGCGGCACCTGGCACCAAAACTGCTCCAACCACTAAATCTGCTCGAGATGAATAATATTCAATGGCTTCAGTTGTTGAAAAGACTGTGGCAAGACGTCCCTCAAAAATGTCGTCTAGTTCACGTAGTCTATTTAAAGAGCGGTCGAGTATGGTCACATCGGCACCTAAACCCATTGCCATTTTCGCCGCATTCAAGCCTACTACGCCGCCGCCAATGACGAGTACTTTTCCTGGTGCTACACCTGGAACTCCGCCTAATAAAGTGCCGCTACCCCCTTGGGCTTTTTCTAAATAATGCGCCCCAGCTTGCACCGACATTCTCCCGGCGACTTCACTCATAGGAGCTAAAAGTGGCAGAGTATTTCTATTGTCAGTCACCGTTTCATAGGCAATACAGGTTGCGCCAGATTCGATTAATAACTTAGTTTGTTCAGGGTCGGGTGCCAAATGCAAATAGGTATATAGGGTCTGGCCGGGTCTTAACATACGACATTCGTTTGGCTGCGGCTCTTTGACCTTTACTATCATATCCGCTTTGGCAAAAATTGTGTCTGGTGTAGCAATGATCTCGGCGCCAGCTTCAATATATTGCTCGTCAGTAAATCCAATGGAATGTCCAGCTTGAGTTTCAACCCATACTTGGTGGGCATGATGGACAAACTCTTTGACTGCGGCCGGTGTCAAACCCACTCTATATTCATGGTTCTTAATTTCTTTAGGTACACCGATTAACATGTCTCGCTCCAATTTTAGGGATAGTTCAAAAAGAAAAAATTATAAGTGAATATTTGAAGTAAGTTGTTGGGTATTCAGACATTCAAAAGTATAATATTCCGATAAATCTAAGTTTTTCGGTATATTCTATGTTAATCAAAACGCCTAAGCATCTTGATAGAATCGATAGAAACATTCTTATTGAGCTGCAAAAGAATGGAAAAATCACTAATTCAGAGCTTGCAAGTAAGGTAGGGTTGAGCGCTAGCCCTTGCCTGGAAAGAGTTAAAAGGCTGGAGGTGCAAGGGTATATTACCGGTTATCATGCCCGCGTCGATCCTTCATTGTTGGGTGCGGCTATGTTAGTTTTTGTGGAAATCACCTTAACAAAAACGTCTGTAGATATATTTGAAGAATTTTCTGCTGCCGTGAGAAAGCACGAAGATATTCAAGAATGTCATCTTGTATCAGGTAATTTCGACTTTTTACTTAAAGCGCGTGTTGCAGATATGTCTAGTTATCGAAAATTACTTGGGGATACCTTACTTCGCTTACCTGGTGTGAGTGAGTCTCGGACTTATGTGGTTATGGAGGAGATAAAGGAGTCAACACAGGTAAAAATTAGCTTGAAATAATATTAGTGCCCTAGTATTGATTAATTACCGAGCGAAAGCTTTATGCAAACTAGGATTTTTAGTACGGCACTGGTATCTTATGGGCTTACACGAATAACATTTAAGAAAAGATAACTATTTATATGGCGCGACTCACAGGCATTCAAAGAATTATGGAAGTAGGCATGATTGTTAGTTGTGTCTTTGCGTTTTTTTTATTGTTAGCCATGGCATCTTTTCATCCAGCGGATCCAGGTTGGAGTCAAGCAGGATTGCAAAGTGATGTGCATAACTGGGTAGGCCCAATTGGGGCGTGGTTTGCTGATATCTTATTTTTTACCCTAGGCTCTTTTGCCTATAGCTTGCCATTTTGTTGTGCTTTTTTGGGGTGGTTTTTATTCCAACAAACCAAAACCTTACTAGAGATTGACTACCTCACCATAGGTTTACGTCTAATAGGAGTAATCTTATTAGTATTAGGTGCGACTGGGTTATTAAGCTTGAATGTGGAAGATATTTATAATTACACATCAGGCGGTATGGTGGGGGATGTACTGAGTTCGTCGCTGATTCCCTATTTTAGCATGGTAGGTACAACCCTTTTGCTATTGTGTTTTTTCTGTACAGGTTTTACCTTGTTAAGCGGGGTCTCATGGGTTGCCATAGTTGATAAAATCGGCGAGATGGCTATAGGCTTTAGCCGTTTTATTTATCAGGCCCCTGCTAAAATTAAGGGGTCGTCTATTCCACTGTTGTCCTTTAAAAAGTCCGAACCTGAACCAGCCACTTTAGCTTCTACGGATAATGATTTTTGGGGCTCTGAATCCGAAAATAACAGTTTTGAAAAACAGCATGAGCCAAGTTATTCAGCCGAGCCGGTGGTGCCGCAAAGTATTTTAGATGAACCACCCAAGAAAAGCCCAGTTTCCATCAGTGAATTAAAACAGAAAATTAGTCTGGCAAGGAAGTCTCCTAAGGTTGAACCTGTCATCAGCGATGCGCCATTTGCATCATCACCAGATGTAATGGAGGACAGTGAGCAGGGTGCTATGCCGTCATTTGATCTGCTAGAGCGCGCCGATAAAGTGAAAAATCCAATTACGCCTGAAGAATTAGAAATTGTGTCTCGTTTGCTCGAAGCCAAACTCGCTGATTTTAACATTGAAGCGCGAGTAGTGGGGGTGTATCCTGGACCCGTGATTACTCGTTTTGAAATGGACTTAGCACCAGGCGTCAAAGTGAGTAAAATCACTACCTTATCAAAAGATTTAGCCCGTTCCATGTCAGCAATTTCGGTGCGTGTTGTTGAAGTCATACCCGGTAAATCGGTAATAGGCCTAGAGCTACCCAATAAAAAACGCGATATGGTGCGTTTAAGTGAAGTGATCAGTACCGATGTATTCCAGTCATCTGATTCACCTTTAACTATGGTGTTAGGCGCGGATATTTCAGGAAAACCTGTAGTAGTAGATTTGGCGAAAATGCCTCACTTGCTCGTTGCGGGTACAACTGGCTCTGGTAAGTCAGTTGGTGTCAACGTGATGATTTTAAGTCTGTTATACAAATCAACGCCCGAAGATGTGCGTATGATAATGATCGATCCCAAGATGTTGGAGCTGTCGGTTTATGAAGGTATCCCGCATTTATTAGCTGAAGTGGTCACAGACATGAAAGAAGCCGCCAACGCATTACGTTGGTGTGTGGGAGAAATGGAACGTCGCTATAAATTGATGTCAGCCTTAGGAGTAAGAAACTTAAAGGGTTATAACACCAAAGTGCTAAATGCTATTGAAGCCGGTGAGCCTATTCGAGACCCATTGTGGAAGTTTGAAGAAAGCATGGAAACAGAAGCGCCTTTTTTAGAAAAACTGCCCGCTATTGTAGTTATCGTAGATGAATTTGCCGACATGATGATGATTGTTGGTAAAAAAGTAGAAGAGCTAATTGCACGTATTGCGCAAAAAGCCCGTGCTGCAGGTATTCACTTAGTGTTGGCCACACAAAGGCCTTCTGTTGATGTGATTACTGGGTTAATTAAAGCGAATATTCCTACTCGTATTGCATTTCAGGTGTCCTCTAAAATTGATTCTCGTACTATCCTCGATCAAGGTGGGGCTGAAGCACTTCTAGGCGCTGGTGATATGTTGTACTTGCCACCAGGAACGGGGGTGCCAACGCGTATTCACGGTGCTTTTGTGGACGATCACGAAGTCCATGCGGTAGTAGCCGATTGGAAAAAACGTGGTGCCCCTCAATATATAGATGAAATCTTGAACGGTGATGCAAGTGCCGAAATTCTGCTACCAGGTGAGCAACCAGAGGATTCAGATCAAGAATACGATGTATTTTATGATGAGGCGGTGGCTTTTGTGACTGAAAGTAGAAGAGCATCGGTTTCAGGTGTGCAGCGAAAATTCAGAATTGGTTACAATCGTGCCGCAAGACTAGTGGAACAAATGGAACAAAGTGGCGTCGTAACTTCACCTGGGCATAATGGCAACCGTGAAGTATTAGCCGCTGCCGCCCCGAGAGATTAACCCTACAAGAAGTAATATTAAATGAACAAACAAACCCGATTAGGGCCACTATTGTTATTTTTCGTGGTGGTTTTTACCAGCCCATTTACCTTGGCAACTGATATAAATGCTAAACAGCAGCTTAAAGTGAAGCTGGCGTTACTGGCGAGCTACCAAGCTAATTTCACTCAAACCGTAGTCGATATTGAGAACACAATACTGCAACAGGCCAGTGGTCGAATAGTGTTGCAACAACCCAACAAATTATATTGGGAATTGTTTGAACCCAACGAAAGTGTGTTATTGGCTGATGGCGATAATATCTGGAATGTGGACCCCTTTTTAGAGCAAGTGGTTGTTTATGGCGCAGATGCCGCACTTGAGAATAATCCACTTATTTTGTTAACTAATCCCGACAGCAGTAAATGGCAAGAGTTTGAGGTGAATCAAGTAGCAAGCCAATTTATCATTACACCCCTTGAACCCAATGGTGGTATTGAGTCATTACGATTATTGTTTAACGGCGAGCAATTAGTAGAGCTTGAAAGCCAAGATGGACAACAACAAAAAAGCCTGTTGAGGTTCAGTGATATACAACAAAATAAAACATTACCTGCAGATACCTTTATTTTTGTCATGCCTGAAGGTTATGAGCTGGACGACCAGCGCTAACCATGACCGCAGAATTTGACTTTGCAGATAATAACGACTCAGTTGCGCAATTTGCCCCTTTAGCTGCGCGAATGCGTCCTCAGGTTATCGAGCAATATTTTGGTCAGCAACATATCATTGGTCCAGATAAACCTTTAAGGGCAGCCTTGTTGCGAGGCCAATGCCATTCTATGATTTTGTGGGGGCCGCCAGGAACAGGTAAAACGACTCTAGCAGAGTTGGTCGCCAATCATTGCCAAGCCCATATTGAACGCTTATCAGCGGTTAGTAGTGGTGTGAAGGATATTCGTTTGGCCATTGATAACGCCAAACATTATGCCAGCCAACACAAAAAGCGCACTATCTTATTTGTTGACGAAGTACACCGCTTTAATAAAAGCCAACAAGATGCATTTTTACCTTATATTGAAGATGGGACTGTGACCTTTATCGGTGCTACTACTGAAAACCCCTCCTTTGAATTAAACAATGCACTCTTATCTAGAGCCAGAGTATATGTACTCAAAAGTTTAAGCGAAGATGATCTTAGTGAGGTCATCACACAAGCGTTAACGGATAAAAAACGTGGACTGGGTCTGGCTGAAATCACTTTAGATGAATACGCTAAGTCTATGCTGATTGATATGGCAGCAGGTGATGCTAGGCGTTTGCTAAATTATTTGGAACTCAGCGCTGATTTTTTGCCCTCAGACTCAGTAGACAAAATCTTAACCGTTGAGATGGTAAAATTGGCGGTTGGCGAAAAGGTTGCGCAATATGATAAAAATGGTGATCAATTTTACGACTTAATATCCGCTTTTCATAAGTCGGTTCGTGGTTCTGCACCTGATGCTGCTTTGTATTGGTACGCTAGGATGTTAGTCGCAGGGTGCGACCCTTTATATGTGGCCAGACGTTTATTGGCTATCGCTACAGAAGACATAGGCAATGCCGATCCAAAAGCCATGCAAATTTGTTTAAACGCATGGGATATTTTTCATCGTGTCGGTCCTTCTGAGGGGGAACGAGCGATTGCCCAAGCCACACTTTATTGTGCAAGTACTGCAAAAAGTAATGCAGTGTATATGGCATTTAAAGCAGCGGTAAAACATGCCCAAGACACCCCAGATTGTGCAGTTCCAGAACACTTGAGAAACGCTCCGACTAGTCTAATGAAGGACTTAGGTTACGGCAAAGAATACCGCTATGCTCATAATGAGGATCACGCCTTCGCAGCAGGAGAAAACTATTTTCCTGAATCATTGAGTGATACCCAATATTATCAACCTAGCTCTCGCGGCTTAGAGAAAAAGCTCCAAGAAAAATTGAAGTTTCTAAAGGATCTTGATTTGCACAGTACTCAGCGTAGGTATAATTAATATGCAAACGGTAACTATGTATATTTTTATCGCAGTGGGTGGGGCAACGGGCGCCTGTTTGCGTTATTTTCTTTCACAACTGATGCTTCAATGGTTTGGCAAAGGCTTTCCTTTTGGTACACTTCTGGTCAATATTGTAGGGTCATTTTTTCTAGGCTTTTTGTATTCATTGCTGGAGCATGGTCAATTAGAAGCGGCGCTATGGCGAACAACAATCGGAATTGGTTTTCTTGGTGCACTCACCACATTTTCCACATTCTCAGTAGACACGTTAATGCTCTTTCAACAAGGTTTGTGGTTCAAAGCAGCAATTAACGTAACATTAAATGTATTGTGCTGTTTATTTGCAGCATGGTTAGGCACTCAATTAGTTAAAGGTTAGATAAAACAAAATGTTAGATCCAAAATATTTACGTGGCGATATTCAACAAACTGCAGAAAAACTCAAAAGAAGAGGGTTTGAATTAGACGTAAATTCCTTTATTGAATTAGAAGAAAAGCGTAAGTCATTGCAAATCAAAACCCAAGAATTGCAAAATGAGCGTAATGTACGTTCTAAGTCTATTGGCAAGGCCAAAGCATCCGGTGAAGATATTCAACCGCTATTAGCTGAAGTTGGCAAACTCGGTGACGAACTAGACGCGGCCAAAGCTGAGTTAGCTGTATTGTTAGACGAAATAGCCGCTAAATCACAAATTATTCCTAATTTACCTGACGACAGTGTACCTCAAGGTGAAGACGAAAATGACAATCTTGAAATCAGTCGTTGGGGCACACCCCGTGAATTTGATTTTGACATCAAAGATCATGTGGACATAGGAGCTAACCTTAACAAAGGGGTCGATTTCGAAGCTGGGGTAAAATTAGCTGGTTCTCGTTTTGTTGTGATGCGTGGTCAAGTGGCACGACTAAATCGTGCTATTGCTCAATTTATGTTGGACTTACATACTCAGGAGCATGGTTACGAAGAAACGAATATTCCTTTGTTGGTTAACCATGAAAGCATGACTGGCACAGGTCAATTTCCTAAATTTATGGATGATGCCTTTCATACCAAACCGGCCACTGAAGAGGGGCAGGGGTTGTCACTTATTCCTACTTCAGAAGTCCCTTTGGCGAATATTGCTCGTGATGAAATCTATGAGTTGAAAGATTTGCCGTTAAAGATGACTGCGTTTAGCCCCTGTTTTCGCAGTGAAGCGGGCTCGCACGGTCGTGATACCCGTGGTTTGATCCGTTTACATCAATTTGAAAAAGTAGAATTGGTGCAACTGACCACACCAGACAATTCGTTTGATGCTTTAGAAGAGTTAACCGCACACGCTGAAAAAGTGCTGCAATTACTTGAATTACCGTATCGTAAAATGTTGTTGTGTACAGGTGATATGGGGTTTGGTGCCTGTAAAACTTATGACTTAGAAGTGTGGATCCCGGCCCAAGACACTTACCGTGAAATTTCGTCCTGTTCAAATATGTTGGATTTCCAAGCCCGCAGAATGCAAGCACGTTTTCGCGGTGAACATGGTAGCAAGCCTGAGTTATTACATACCTTGAATGGCTCTGGTTTAGCTGTAGGACGTACTCTAGTGGCTATATTAGAGAACTATCAACAAGCTGATGGTTCGGTTACTGTGCCAACAGTGTTGCAGCCTTATATGGGTGGGTTGGAGAAGATTGGCTAAGAGGTTGGGTTTTAGTTTTAATTGAGTTTGGGAAGGTGAGCTTTGGCTCACCTTTTTTTGTTTTTGTGTTTATGATTCACTTCGTTCACTTATGTGCTACGCACACGGCATCCCGCGCGGCGTCCGCATGCCTTTTTTCAAAAAGCATCCCTGCTTTACGACCTACTTTTTTGCTGAAATTTTAAATGCGGGAACAATGGCGGTGACTTGGACTATTGGCGTTAGTAGGAAAGATCGTTTTTGTAATTGGGTAAATTATCATGACTATCTATGTTAGTAACCCTAATGAATTCACAAAATAACATTTAAATTGACTCAGCCCCCTTTTTACCTTTTTATTTAGTAGCAATACTTGAGAGCAGTCAACAAGCTGATGGCTCAGTTGCAGTTCCTAAGGTATTGCAATCTTATTTGGGTGGCATAGAAAAAATTGGCTAGAGTGACTAGCTTTATTATCATTCCCAAAGGTGTACTGTTTATTAGTACTACCCTTGGGGCATTTAAGTGATTTTTCATTTTTAATGAAAAAGTAACAACTGATTTGACTAAATAGTTAACGGAGCCCAACTAGTGCCTTTCGGTCCCTCATCGTCGGTATGGTCAGTCATCCGCGTCCAGTCTTTGCCATTAAAACTTTCTTTCATATTTTCAAAAGCATCCTCTTTACTTAGTGATAGCTTTTCAGCACCCCACAATTGAGTTGATATTTTGGGTCCTGCTATATTCACTATAGCGGGAGGGTGCGTTATCTTATTACAAATAAGTCCCATTCCATTTGGTTTCCATTTGATCTGAGCGTTCAAATGATAAGAAGATCCAAAGTCAATTGTCCATTTATACGCTCCCAAAGCTATCAAACAATTGTCCAGCTTACGATAGCAGCAAAGAGCCGTGAGAAAGTTGAGCTTTCCAGAACTGCAAACAAGGTAAGAGTTGGCTGTGCCAGGGTAGGTAATAGGAAAGTAATGCATTGGCTCGTCTTCTGATTTAACTTTATACAGACTATGAACTTCCGTTAATTGTTTTGGTGTGTCACTGAATGGCCAAGATGAAGAATCCTGAACATCGCGGATCGGTAGCGGGGCTATTTTCATGTAGAGTTTTTGTCCGCCACTATATGTGCCGGTATGTTCGGATTCTCTTATACTTTGAAGCCAACCAAACTTCCAGTTTGACTCAAGGTTAGGTTTATTATTCAGTATTACTTTCCCACGAAATTTCTGACTTGATGTTTGAATATGTATTAAAGGCACATTGGATTGCAGGTAGGAGTTGCGTTGAAAGTAGGTGAAATTTTGATAGCCTGGAACTTCGGATACAAAAAAATTCTGCTTGAATTTGCTAATAGGGCAAGCAATATCCGGTTTTTTCCACATATACCAAGAAATTTCTAAGTCATCATGTTTATATTTCTCCATACTAAATTCTCATAATAATCTAAGTGCCTACCAAGATTAGTGCAGTTACTTCAACTCTGCAAAATTTGGTTTTTATCCCTTTAATTCGGACAATGGGCATAATAGCTTGATGACATTCAATACAGTATTTGAATGTTAATCACTGTTTGATATGTCGCTTGCTAAAAGTATTCTCAGGAATGAGTTGCCACTGTTTTTCGCATTGAGGATATTGCACTACAAACACTTAGCAGGTTTAGGCAGTCCTGCAATTTTAGTGGCTTGTTTAGCTGGGCCTTTGGGGAAAAGTTTAAACAAATAACGGCTATTGCCTTTTTCTGGGCCGAATTCGTTGGCCATGGCTTTGACTAAGGCGCGCATCGCTGGGCTGGTATTAAATTCAAGGTAAAACTGGCGTACAAAGTTGACTACTTCCCAGTGATTATCGGTAAGCTCAATATTTTCTGTTTGGGCTAAAGTAGGGGCCATCTCTGCTTGCCAGTCTTGTACATTCAATAAATAACCCGCTTTATCTGTCGCAATAGATTGACCTGAAAATTCAAAATAATAGTCCATTGATGTTACCAACTCATAACTTTGTCATATTGTAGACTGAGTTCAACAAAGCCCGTGTAACTTATCAGTTGTATTTTATCATTTGCCACCTGCACACCACGAGCCTGTGCATCCTCTTGAAGCACGTAGACTGAGTCGAGTTCTGCGAGCTTGGAAATCAAGGTTTCGTTCATAACGGCATAAACGGCGTCTTGAGTGAGTAGTAAACCGTCTGAGCTATGTATTCGTAGCAAACAATGTTCTAGGGCTAGATGAGTAAATGGGCTTAAGGTTATTTTATGTAAAATCATTAAAAGCTCATCACATGTTGTTGTGACGCTAAAAGGTCGCCTAGGTCTTCAAATTCAATAAGTGTCACCGGGATACATAATTGTTCGCTACTAATGCCTCTTTGCTGCAAGCTTTGTTGACACACATAAATGTTTTCTATGTCGTAAAACTCAAGGGCGGGGAAGGTTTTAGAATACCCTTTAGCGTCAATTGTTGCGGCGTTTTGTGAAGCCAATAATTGTAACACCCCATCTTCGATAAAAAACACACTCACGTCTTGGGCAAAGTTACTCATGGCCATTGCCATGTCTAAGCTTTCTTGACCGTTAGAGCAGCCATACGGTGCCGATTTGTTGATGATGGCTATCTTTGATATCTGGCTCAAAATTGCATCAACCTATCACTATCATTAATTAAGTTTGCTAACTCACCTAAACCTACTGATTCAAAAGGTGCAGTTAAACTAAAATGTGGGTTGTCAGAATCTCTAGCATCTTCAGTGGTTATGATGCCTCTTTTACTCGCAGCGCTGACACACACCATTAAAGGTACCTGATGCTCCAGTGAAAATTTTTGCCAAGCGTCGAATAAGTTAAATTCGTCAGAGGGAATGACCTGTAAACTTGACGCATTCAGGGTACCGCTTTGATAAAAAAAGATACCATTTACCTTATGTTTTGACTGCACAGCGGCAAGGGCAAAACGATAGGCACTGTAAGCGTTTTGTTGTGAAAATGGGGCGGATGTAACTAATAAAGTAAAAGATGACATAGTTTGGCAATGTACCATATAAAAGAGTCATAAAAAAACGCCCCAGCAAGCTGAGGCGTCTAAAAACTCAATTCAATAATGAATTAATCATCTCCACCAAAAGCACCTAATAAATGCAGGATAGAAGTGAACAGGTTATAGATATTTAAGTACATAGAAACAGTTGCACGAATATAGTTGGTTTCACCACCGTTAATAATGCGGCTAGTATCATACAAGATAAAGCCAGACATAATAAACACTATGGCTGCACTTACGGCCAAGCTCAATGCAGGAATACCCATAAATATGTTAGCGATTGAAGCCACTACTGCCACAATCAAACCCACCAATAAAAAACCACCCATAAAAGAGAAGTCTTTCTTAGTAGTTAATACATAACCAGATAAACCAAAAAATACTAAGGCAGTGGTACCAAATGCCTGCATAATCAAACTTGCTCCACCGGCAAAACCAGCGTAATAGTTTAACATTGGGCCTAAAGACGCACCTAATAGTCCGGTAAATACAAACACAAACACTATACCCATTGAGCTTTGTGCTGCTTTGTTTAAGAAAAAGATCATCACCAAGGCACCTATACTCATCATCATAGCTGCGCCTTGACCTAATCCTATTGACATGGCAACACCGGCGCAAATTGCGCTGAACGTTAATGTCATAGCCAACAACATGTACGTATTACGCAGTACTTTGTTGGTTTGTAATGCAGAAGCTTCACCCGCACTACTATAGATAGTTCTCTGTTCCATTGTCGTCTCCTAAGAGTAAGTTAAAAAGAGTTAATTACTTATAGTGTCTTTGTATGGTGTTTGGTTCACTTTTTCAAGTAATACCGTATTTAATTATTATTCTAATTCGTAACTTGATGTAAATGCGTACAATCCGTTCAAACAATGTTCAATCAGAACATTTTGTTTAATTAGGGCTTTACAAGCCCTTAAAACGTCACTAATATTCGCATCCTCAATTCGGGGAGGCAACAAAGCTTAGCTTAGCCACTCACAATTGTAGAACAATTCGGATAGCTGGCAGAGCTCGGTTTAATGCACCTGACTTGAAATCAG